>Ga0209091_10000074_pt1 | contig 92188 bp, 93 predicted proteins | sample ArcticOcean_MG_C_6_FD_187438 | JGI IMG/M metagenome (GOLD analysis project Ga0209091, IMG submission 187438) | Marine microbial communities from western Arctic Ocean - ArcticOcean_MG_CB8_128 (SPAdes) (version 2) | ecosystem: Environmental > Aquatic > Marine > Oceanic | place: Arctic Ocean...
CCTTTTATGGAGTGGGCAGCACGAAAAATGGAATTAATTTGTTCGCTGTCCGGGTTATCCACATCCAACTCGAGCAGCGATGCTTCCATTAACTCGAGGCCTTCAAAGCTCTCCTCAAAGAAGACTGCATGAAATTGGCTGAGATCAATACTCATGTCATAACCCTTTTATGATCTAGATGTGGACGACTAAACCGGCTGTCTGAAGTCTGCCCTTAAAGCCAAAGTTGCTTAGCCAATTACTTTTTTGATAGTAGCAAGCAGTTTATCAGGGTTGAATGGCTTAACTACCCAACCTGTGGCTCCAGCACCTTTACCTGCCATTTTTTTGTCACCAGATGTCTCCGTGGTCAACATTAAAATTGGCGTGTATTTGTAAGCTTCTAACTGACGTAGTTCTCTTACTAACTCGATACCATCCATCACCGGCATATTAACATCACTTAAAACCAGATCAAATGATGCTCCCTTGGCAAGGTCTAACGCTTGTTGGCCGTCAGCAGCTTCAACCACTTCATAACCAGCGCTTTGCAAGGTAAACACCACCATCTGGCGCATTGACGCAGAATCGTCTACTGCCAGTATTTTTGTCATCGATGTAACTCCATTATAAAATAAATTAACTTAAGCATCATCAAACCTAACATGCCATTAGTAGGTAATTAAAAACTCTACTTTAACCCAGTTCTTGGCTTAAGCCTGATACTCGGATTAACTCTTGAATAGTTTTTGGTACATTAAATAACGCCACGGCCACATTTTTTTCAGCACAGCTTCTTTTAAATGCCCATAACAGTTGCAAACCTGCGGCATCAACCCGCTCTAATTGAGAGGCATCGATCATCACTTCGTTATCGGCCAACCCTGCATCTGCAAGGCGTGCAGACCAAACGCCAACTTGAGCGATAGTTAATTCCGTTTCCAACTGAATAGTTGCAGAGCTGCCCATAATATTTACCTATTCTAACTTATCAAACTGAACATTAACGACCCCTATAGGTGATAATCAATGGGTGAACGACTACTGATGTTTAATTTAACGTGAAAGAAACTTAAATACCATTCAAAAACAACACATTATAGATTATGTCAAAAGACTAACTGAACACTTTAAACGGACATAAATAATGGCCGTAGTGATCGCATCACCAAGGGCTGTGTGGCGCCCTAACACGGGCACATCTAAACCTTTAGCAATAGCCTCAAAAGACAAATTAATTTGACAATCGACGCCACCCGTAAGTTGAGTCTTGTTTCGATACAAGTCCATCACGTCAACATATCGATTAGGCATCCCAAAATCAAACAACGGCCTCACATATCGATCTAACACAGCCAAATCGTAGCCTATGTTATACCCTACAATCGGACGGTTACCTATAAATTTAAGCATTTTTTCTAATGCCTCTACCACTGGTAAACCTTCATTTAGATCCATTCGGCGTAGTTTGTGGACCTTTACAGAATCCCTGGGCAAGTCTTTAGGCGGAGACAAGGTTAGGCATAATTTTTCGCTGCTTAATACCCGATTACCTTTAATAACCACCGCACATATAGACAATATCTGTGCTTTAGAAACATCTAAACTTGTTGTCTCAATATCCAAGGAAACCAGCTCTTCCCCCTGGTAAGGCTGAAAAAGATACAGCCACCGACTTTTCAGCCGACGCACCTTCCATACATCTTTAATACGTCGTATACGGCGTTTAATCATCATAAGCCCAAACCTAAACGATACCTTAAAGATAAGTGTTTCTTAAAATCTTTAACCACCTGAAAGGACTGCCTTAACAAATCCTTTTCTAAACGATCCAAAGCACCCAAATCAACATCATTATTGAGATCCTCTACGCTGCACTCCTGCTCCTGTTGATTTAGATGGTGGGATAAGCGAAACCACTGTAATAACGAAAAAGACTCCATCAGTTCACTGCCTAAACGCTGGGGCAGTACACCAAGCTTAACTAAACTTTCAATACGCTTATAGGTGTTAGTTTCCGCCACCTGGTATTGCATAGCTAGCACACGCACACCATGTACGATGGGAAAAATTCCACCCTTTTTAACATCAACCCCAGCTGCTCGATCTCTAATGCCACCCAAAAAGTTCAACGGTGTTTCAAATACCAATGCCACTTCCGCAAACGACGACAAAAACCGCTGCTGTTGCTGCAACTCTCTTAATAACCAGTTGCGACTGGTCTTAAATAAGGCTTTATTGCCTGCCACTGGGTATGCATCCATTGATATTGCTAAGTTAAGTAAACTATCACTGTCGGCCTTAGCAACCCAGTCACGCATCCGCTGAGTCCATGTACTAATGGGCTGCACCCAAAATGGATTATTCACCATCACCTGACCAGGGCACTTTGGATATCCTAGTCCAACCAACGCCTGAGTATAATGTTCCAAAGTTTGCTGACATTCAGGCCAATCTAGGCTGTCGCGCATAATGAGGCCGTTGTCTTGGTCAATTCTTACAATCTGTTCACCACGGCCTTCACTGCCCATAACCACCAAACACACATGAGGCAGTACGTTTTCTGGGACCACTAGATTAAACAACTTCGACATTAGCCTTTTATTAAGTGCTGCCAGTAAGTCCATGGCAAAACGAACTTTGACGCCTTGAGCGTATAGTGACCGAATTAAGTTACCCATATCTCCTGCAGCAGCCTTAAGTTCATCAATACTGGTGGCACGTTCTATACGCAATCCAACTACATGAGAGTGGCTTGAAAAATAGCTCAAGGTGTCCGCCAGATCAATAATGCCATGCAATTCGGAGCCTTGCATGACCACCACCCGATCAATTTGGTGGAGTGTCATTAAAATTAACGCATTAAAGAGGTAATCACCAGACTCAACAGTAATAAGCCGGTAATTGGCAATAACCTGCACATCCGCAGTCACTGGGAGCTTGTCTAATACAATCGCATTTAACAAATCTGTGCGGGTCACTATGCCATAACGTTTACCACGTTGCACCAAAGCACAATCAATCTGCTGGTCACTCATAAACTGAGTGGCATACTCTAAATCAGTGCCCTTTGGCAATAACGAGGCATCCCGCATACACGAACTGTCTATTCGGGCGAGCATAAACTCTGTCATGTTTAGTGAATCATTTTTTTGCTCTAACAACTCATTTTGTAATGACAAATTCTTATTAAAGAAACCACCAAAACTAGCATTACGATAGATAAGATCCAGCAGAATTTTGGTAGGAAGTATGTAACAAATGGTTTCTTCATCCGCCACGAAGTCATGAATTGCACTGCCACGTAAAGCCGACCATGCTCCAAAATAATCATCATTGGTATAGTGCACAAAGGTATGCCCATGGCGCTTATCCACGCTCTGCACATCTAGCTCCCTAACGCAGCCTTTAAGAATGATGTACAAGCCTTCTGGTACATCACCAGTACTGATAATTACTTCACTAGCTTGATAGTAACCAATATCAAGATTATCTTGCAGAAGCGTGTACTCGTCTTCGTCTAACAAATTAAACGGCAAGACATCAGCATTAAACGTATTGCTAGAGTGCATGATTCACCGAAAGACACCCATAAGAACTACCCTGTTGATCAATAGTATGCAGAGCCATTATTTCGTGGCACACGAATATTTTGCACAATTTGCTGAATATGTTTAGGCGGCTCAGGTGTTAGATGAGCCACCAGATAAGCCACAATAAAGTTCAATACCATACCTAAAGCGCCAAACCCTTCAGGGGATATTCCTAACAACCAATGCTCCGGTTCGCCTCCCATAAACTTAAAATAAACGATATAACATAGGGTGGAAATCAAACCTACCAGCATACCGCTTATGGCGCCATATTTATTCATCCGTTGGTAAAAAATACCCATGATGATAGCAGGAAAAAATGACGCACAAGCTAACCCAAATGCCAAAGCCACCACAGCAGCTACATAGTCTGGCGGATGCATACCCAAGTATCCAGCGATAAGCACCGCCACCATGGCTGCCAAGCGCGCAGCCAAAAGCTCTTGCCCATCAGTAATTTGCGGCCGAATAGTTTTTTTCAATAAATCGTGGGATACGGATGTCGCAATAACCAGCAACAATCCAGCTGCCGTCGATAATGCCGCAGCCATTGCGCCAGCGGCAATTAGGGCAATCACCCAGTCTGGCAGCTCGGCTATTTCTGGGTTAGCCAACACCATAATATCTGGATCAACGTATATTTCATTAGCAAAGGGTTGTACTTGTGGGTCAAACTCTCCACTACTTGGGTTAACCACATGACGTTGATTAAAATAAAAGTTCCGCGCCACTTTATCGTCTGCAGCACCCCAATAAATAGGCTTATGTTGACGGCCAGTAAAGGCGTCTCCGGCAGCATATTGGGTACGACCGTCGGCATTATGGTCATACCAAGCAATCAAACCCGCGTTCTCCCACTTTTTGAACCACTGGGGCATTTCTTCATATGGCGTGCCTTTGTTGTCTGCGCCGTTAACAGTTTCAATGAGGTTGATGCGGCCAAAAGCCGCCACCGCTGGTATAGTGGAATAAAGTATTGCAATAAACACTAGGGCCCAGGCTGCTGATATACGAGCATCTCGAACTCTAGGAACAGTAAAAAAACGCACAATGACGTGAGGCAATCCAGCCGTACCAAACATCAAGGCGGCGGTAATAAAAAACATATCTACTTTGCTTTTACTGCCTTCCGTAAAGCTTGCAAATCCGAGCTCCGACACTAAACCATCTAGATGATCCAATACTGGCCGACCATTGTCTAACGTCGCTCCTAAACCAGTTTGAGGCAATAGATGCCCCGTCATTGAAAAGGTCAAGAATAGTGCAGGAACCGTAAAAGCAAAAATCATCACACAATACTGAGCCACTTGCGTGTAGGTGATGCCTTTCATACCCCCTAACACCGCATACACAAACACTACTGCCATACCAATCATGATGCCAGTATCTATTTCTACCTGTAAGAAACGCGAGAAAACGATGCCAGTACCACGCATCTGCCCTGAAATATAAGTGAATGAAATAAACATAACACAGACCACCGCCACTACCCGCGCCACATTAGAGTAATAGCGATCGCCAACAAAATCAGGTACTGTGAATTTACCAAATTTTCGTAAATAAGGCGCCAACAATAGCGCCAAAAGCACGTATCCACCGGTCCAACCCATAATGTATCCACTGGCATCATATCCAGCAAAAGAGACAATGCCCGCCAAAGAGATAAATGACGCAGCTGACATCCAATCAGCTGCTGTGGCCATGCCGTTAGCCAAAGGTGTAACGCCACCACCTGCCACATAAAACTCTCGGGTGCTGGATGCCCTGCTCCAAAAAGCGATGGCAATATAGATAAAAAAAGACCCTACCACAAACAAGTAAGTGAGCTGTTCTAGGCTCATGTTGAATTCCTATTATTAATAAACGAGTAATTGACCACAACCATTACAAGGGCTTATTCGTGCACATCAAACTCACTGTCGAGGCGGCTCATACGCACTGCATAACCTATAGTCAGCACACAAAAAACCAAAATACTGCCTTGATTAGCGAACCAATAGCCCAGTTTAAATCCAAACAAATTGAATTGATTGAGTTCATCAACAAAGACGATGCCACATCCGAAGGAAACCGCAAACCAAACTACTAGGTAGGAAAAGATAATTTGTAAATTACGGCGCCAATATTGCTCTGCGCTACTGGAATCTTGTTTCATAATAGGCCTTTTTTTATTATTTTTTTTAGGGTTACAATAATAACCATTTGGGGGGTTGAGGGCAACGACATTGTTGACTAAACACTATAACTATGGCTAATCTCTAATCCATAAAAAAATCATTAGACTTTAGTATAGAAACTCAGATAAAAAACATAGGTATATGATTTAAATACACTTTAACAAAAAAAGTTTTAAGGCATAAAACTAGCTAGCGTGTTATAAATACCCTGGGTCTCTTCATCCTATTTTTATACAGTAGGCATAACATGCTCGACATTTGGGTCATTCTATTCATTTCATTAGCCTATGTAGGTTTGCTATTCGGTATCGCTTACTACGGCGACAACCGCCGTCAACATGGTTCGAAATTACTCAGCCAACCCGTCATTTATAGCTTATCCTTAGCAGTATATTGCACTTCTTGGACCTTTTACGGCTCCGTATCACGGGCCACCCAAGGCTGGGACTTTTTATCTATTTACCTTGGCCCCATAGTACTTTTTATCTTTGGCTGGGGCGTAGTTTATAAAATAATACTCATTGCCAAACAAGAGAACCTCACCACCATTGCAGATTTTATCGCATCTAGGTATGGCAAAAGTCGTAGCTTAGCAATCGTCATTACAGTGATGGCTACCTTTGGCATACTTCCCTATATTGCCTTACAGCTAAAAGCCGTGGCCCAAAGTTTTACTATTATGGTGTCAGGTGGTGGCAGCGACGACTTTGGTTCTAGCAATACGGCATTAGTGATAGCCATATTAATGGCCGCATTTGCGATTTTATTTGGTACCCGTCAAATAGACACCAGTGAACACCACCGGGGTATGATGTTAGCCATTGCCTTTGAATCGATCGTGAAGCTTGTAGCTTTTGTTGCGGTAGGCATTTTTGTGACGTTTAGCTTATTTAATGGCATTGGTGACCTCAGCAACCATATAAACGACAGTGGGTTGCAGCAAAAACTAGATGACTTCAACCCATTAAGAATTAGTTTCCTCACCGAAACTTTGCTGGCTTTACTAGCTATGCTTTGCCTACCTCGACAATTTCAGGTGGGTATTGTTGAAAACACCAACCCCAATGACTTGCATACAGCGCGGTGGTTATTTCCTCTCTATTTAGTCATTTTCTGTATTTTTATGCTCCCTATTGCTGCGGCTGGCAACTTTCTTTTTGACGGCCTGGGCATCGCCACAGATACCTACGTATTAATGGTCCCACTTAGCCAGGGGGCCCACAGTTTAGCTACCTTAGCGTATATCGGTGGCCTTTCCGCTGCCACGGGCATGGTTATTGTTGCCACAGTTTCTATAAGTACAATGATTTGTAACGACATCATCATGCCTGTGATCTTCCATTTATCACCGCTACAAGCATCTGAAGATAAAAACATTGGTCGCTTATTGCTGAGGGTTCGCCGCGTGGTCATTATTGCTATGTTACTGGCAGCCTATGGCTATTTTTTGTTGATCGGCGACGGCAAAAGCTTAGTATCTTTGGGTTTAACGGCGTTTGTTGCAGTGGCCCAATTTGCCCCAGCGCTGATTGGTGCCGTGTTTTGGCGCCAAGGTAATCGCTATGGAGCATTAGCAGGCCTAGGTATCGGTTTCACCGTTTGGATTTACACCCTTATGGTTCCAAACCTCAGTGGTCTAGGATTTGATACCTTAAGTTTGGTAGAGCAAGGTCTATTTGGTTTAAGTTGGCTCAGGCCCACGTCTATGTTTGGGCTTAATGGGTTTGACCCAATCACTCACGCCACTTTGTTATCCCTGAGCTTGAATACGTTGGCCTTTGTATGGGTATCTCGATTGACTCAAACCGGCTTGCAAGATCGAATTCAGGCCGACCATTTTGTCGATTTAAGGTTAAGCCACTCTATCGTCACCCCTGAGACTGGTTTCGAAAACACTCGCTTTAGTGACCTTCAAATCCTTTGCGAACGTTTTTTGGGATCAAATCGCACCCATGAGGCCTTTCACCAATTTTCCCTTGCACAAAACCGAGAACTTAACCCCAACGACCCCATAGACCAACCTCTAGCCACCTACGCCGAACGTCTGTTAGCAGGTATTATCGGGGCATCCTCAGCACGAATCATTGTCGCTTCTAGCTTGCTGGGTACTGAAATGCACCTAGGTGACGTGGTATCCATTGCCGACGAAGCTTCAGCCCTTTACAAATTTAATCGTTCCATGCTGCAATCCACAATTGAACACATTGACCAAGGTATCAGTGTTGTGGACAAAGACATGCGCTTAGTGGTTTGGAACCAACGTTATCAAGAAATGTTTCAATTTCCTGAAGGTCTTATTACCATCGGCAGGCCTATTGTGGACGTCATTCGGCACAACGCTATTAACGGAGACTACGGCGCAGGAGCCCTTGAACAACGAGTTGAACAGCGTCTAAACACCCTGCAACAAGGCATTACCAATACCCACCTGCGCTATAGAGCTGATGGTGCAGTGTTTGAAGTACGAGGCAATGCCATGCTAGGAGGTGGATACGTAAACACCTATATGGATATCACCAACCATAAACGTACCGAAGCTGCCTTAAAAGAAACCAACGAAACCCTAGAGCAGCGGGTAGAAGACCGCACCAAAGCGTTGGTAGTGGCCAACGATCAATTAAGCCGAGCCAAAATAGGGGCCGACCAAGCTAACCAAAGTAAGACACGATTTTTAGCAGCTGCCAGCCATGACTTAATGCAACCTCTTAACGCAGCAAAATTATTTTCTTCGTCTTTGGCGCAGCAGCATCCTACGGGCGAACTAGCCAATACCCTGCACCACCTAGATGATTCCTTAGGGGCTGCTGAGGAACTCATCAGCACTTTGATTGAAATTTCTAAGCTAGATGCAGGCACTCTTTCTCCCAAACTGAGCCATTTCCCAATTGACAAAATGTTACAGAAACTAGCCGCTGAACTCACCTTGTTATGCCAACAAAAAGGCATTCAGTTTAGCTACGTCCCATGTCATGCAACGGTTCACAGCGATGAACAACACTTACGTCGGATCGTGCAAAACTTTCTAACTAATGCCATGCGTTATACACCAAAAGGTAAAGTCCTACTGGGCTGCAGACTAAAGCAAAATGCCATCGAAATTCAGGTTTGGGATACGGGAATCGGTATTGCCCCACAAAAGCTCAATGAAGTATTTGAAGAGTTTAAACGCCTAGATCACCCTGCCACCCATAGTGTAAGGGGGTTTGGCTTGGGACTAGCTATAGCTGACCGTACTGCCAGATTATTAGATCATCCTTTGACGATCAAATCGTGGCAAGGTAAAGGTAGCTTATTTGGCATCATTGTACCTCTCGGCGATCGCCAAAAGGTTGTCACTAAAGCCACAACAAATAACCAATACGGTGGTGGGGAGGGAGGTCTAACAAATATGACCGTGTTGTGTATCGACAACGAAACATCCATCCTGCTGGGAATGAAGCAATTATTAAGTGGCTGGGGGTGCACAGTAATAACTGCCCTTGACATGTCTCAAGCATTGCAGCACCTAGTAGACGCAGACGTACAGCCTAATGTTATTTTAGCCGATTATCACTTAGAGCAAGGACAGACGGGTACGGCTGCTATTGCTAGGATCAGGCAAGTTTACCAAAGCCAAATACCGGCTATTTGCATTACTGCGGATCGCACTGAAGAAGTGGCTAAGTTGATAGCAGACGAAGATACGCTGCTACTGAACAAACCCTTAAAGCCTGCAGCGCTTAGGGCCACCCTAAGCCGCCTAAGGTAAAAACTTACTTAACAGGCTGATCTTGAGGGTGTTCAATACGTAAATGGCCAGCCATAATCACTGCCTGAGTTCTGCTATATACCCCAAGCTTGCGCAATATTGCGGTTACGTGGGCCTTAATAGTAGCCTCCGAAACACTGAGTTCATAAGCTATTTGTTTATTAAGCAAACCTTCTGTAAGCATTACCATCACCTTAAACTGCTGTGGTGTTAAGCTAGATAGCTGATCGGCAAACTTACTGTCCTGGGCATCCATTTGTTGGTTTACTTCTGGTAAGTCTGGCGGCAGCCATTGGCCGCCGTTAAGCACTATCTGAATAGCGTCAATAATATCTGTCATAGAAGACGACTTAGGAATAAAACCGGCTGCACCAAAATGCATAGCACGGTGAATGACACTGGCCTGTTCATTGCCTGAAACCACCACCACTGGCACGCTTGGAAAATGCGTACGCAAGTAAATGAGCCCAGAAAAGCCATTGGCACCAGGCATATGCAGATCTAACAGTACCAAGTCTATTTCATTACGCATTTGGTGTTCTAAGTGTTTCAGGTGCTCTGCTTCTAACACGTTAGCACCTTCCACTTGAGCACCAATAGCCTGAGTTAACGCCACCCGAAACAACGGATGGTCATCAGCTACGATAATGGTGTAGCTATTAGACATAAACGCACCTCCTAAAACATGTAAAACACTATTAAGCTATTTGGTGCAGCGATTATCAATGAGCTCAGTCACCACACTTGGGTCGGATAAAGTCGACGTATCCCCCAATTCACCATAATCGTTCGCTGCTATCTTACGCAATATACGACGCATAATTTTTCCTGAACGAGTTTTTGGCAAGTTAGGTGAAAATTGGATTAAATCCGGTGTCGCAATCGGACCAATCTCTGTTCTGACCCACTGCCTCAGTTCCTTCAGGAGTTCAGGGCTATTATCAACGCCATCTTGCAAGGTGACATAACAGTAGATACCTTGACCCTTAATTTCATGGGGATAGCCTACCACTGCAGCTTCACAAACTGACTTGTGGGCGACCAAAGCACTTTCTATCTCAGCCGTGCCCATACGATGACCAGAAACATTGAGCACATCATCCACACGCCCTGTGATCCAATAGTAACCGTCTTCGTCACGTCGTGCACCGTCACCTGTAAAGTAATAGTTTTTAAAGGTTGAGAAGTACGTTTCTTCAAACCGCTCATGGTTACCCCAAATAGATCTGGCCTGGCCTGGCCAACTGTCTTTAATAACAAGGTTGCCTTCAGTTGCACCTTCTAGCTCACGGCCTTCATTGTCGACAATTGCTGGTTGTACACCAAAAAATGGCAAGGTTGCTGAACCTGGCTTAGTATCCACAGCCCCTGGCAACGGCGTAATCATGTGCCCACCAGTTTCCGTTTGCCAATAGGTATCAACTACTGGCACATCACCCGTGCTAAAGATGCGCCTATACCAAAGCCACGCTTGTGGATTTATAGGTTCGCCCACACTACCCAGAACACGAATACTAGACACATCAGAGCCTGATAAAACATCATCGCCATGTTGCATCAACGCACGTATAGCCGTTGGGGCTGTGTAAAACTGATTAACCTTGTGCTTTTCAATCACTTGACCAAAACGTGCATTAGTTGGATAGTTTGGCACACCTTCAAACATTAGTGTGGTGGCGCGGTTAGCCAGTGGCCCGTAAACAATATAACTGTGGCCAGTAATCCAACCAACGTCAGCGGTACACCAATAAATATCACCTGGCTTATAATCGAATACCATTTCGTGAGTCATGGCGCTCCAGACTAAATAGCCTGCCGTGGTGTGCTCTAACCCTTTAGGCTGACCGGTAGAACCCGAAGTATAAAGAATAAAAAGCGGGTCTTCTGCCGCCATCACTTCGGGCTCATGATAGGTGGCAGCGGGAGCAACAATATCACCATACCAAACGTCTCGGCCTTGCACCCAATTGATATCAGCCCCCGTGCGTTTAACCACGATTACTGTGTCCACACAATCAACATTGACTAGACCGGCATCTACGTTAGCTTTAAGGCCAATTGTTTTGCCGCCACGCAAGCCTTCATCAACGGTGATGACGATATTGCTATTAGCACCTTGTACTCGGCCAGCAATAGCATCAGGAGAAAAGCCACCAAAAATTACTGAATGTACAGCACCAATGCGAGCACAAGCTAACATGGCCACTGCCACTTCCGGAATCATTGGCATATATAAGGTGATGACGTCGCCTTTCTTCGCTCCTTGGGCCAGCAGTGCATTACTAAACTGACACACTTCCTGATGCAATTCTCGGTAACTGATATGGCGCGACTGACTTGGATCGTCGCCTTCCCAAATAATGGCAATTTCTTCACCATGGTTTTCTAAATGGCGATCTAAACAGTTCGCGGCCACGTTCAATTGACCGTCTGCATACCACTCTATGGAGACATCGTTAGGTGTAAACCGGGTATTCTTAATTTTAGTAGGCGCCTTAATCCAGTCAAGTCGCTTGCCCTGCTGGCGCCAGAATTCTTCTGCTTCTGCAACAGACTGTTGATACATCGCTTCACGTTTTTGTTGGTTCAAACCAGAGGTTTGAGCAATCAATGCATCTGCTGGATATGTCTTCACTTCACTCATTTAATGGTTCCTAATTTGTAGGGCAAGAGGTTTAACCTACTATTTATATCAAGTTGTGGGCCATATTAAAATACTACTTTGGCTTAATATTGGTCTTCATCTGCTAAACTTATCTTGCCTTGCGTTAAGGCATACGCCATCATTTGATATTATCTACTCTAATTATTATCCCTAATGCCTATGATCGATCTAAGCCTAGCGTTATTTATTGCTGTTGAAACATGTCCAGAACCACCTTACTACCCCATTGTAGCAGCTTGGACCCTGCCCGATGGGAGTATTAAGTCTAGCCTCATTTTAGCGGATGACAACTGGCCGCCACACCTGTGTTATAGCGATCATATCAGTGATGAAACCGTCACTGCCCTAGGCCACTCAGTAAAAGACGTTTTATTGGAGATGAATGACGACTTAGATGCCAGTCATGTGGTGGGCCATGGTGATTTCTCACCAGCCCAAGGCCTAGAACATTTAGTGGACGCGTTGGATATTGAACTAGCGTTTGAAATCTCCACCAGCCAGCAAGACATTAGGGAGCTTCTCGGCCATGACTGGCGTGATGAATTACAGGATTTAGCCCATGAAACGGGCTTAGACCTATTACAAGCCGAAGACCAAGTGCGGCTCATGCAACTGTGTTGGGCCAGACGTAGTGATATACTCTAGAGCTTTTTTATCAAGCCTACTTTTACTGTTAGTGAGTGCATGCAGCACCATAGGCGGAACCACTGGTAAACCGCACACGCCAGATAACGTGTGCGGTATTTTCGCGCAGTTTGAAAGCTGGCAAACCAGCGCCATTGCTTCTGAACAACAATGGCACATTGATCAGTCTATTAGTATGGCGTTCATAAAACATGAATCAGGTTTTAATGCCACAGCAAGACCGCCCCGCAAAAGGATATTAGGCATTATTCCAGGCCGCCATCTTTCCAGTGCTTATGGCTACCCCCAAGCAATTAACGGTACTTGGATATTGTACAAACAACTGACCGGTCATAGCGATGCTCAACGTACTAATTTTAACGACGCCATTGACTTTGTAGGCTGGTATAACAAGCGCTCCGTGCGTCTCAATAAAATACACCCAAACGATGCTTACAATCTGTACTTGGCTTACCACGAAGGCAATGGTGGTTTTGCCAAAAAATCCTACTTGGCTAAGCCCTGGTTATTAAACGTAGCCAAAAATGTTGCCAATCAAGCGCAGCGTTATCGCAGCCAGCTAGATTTTTGTTCACCTAAAAGTTAACAACGGATTTATTCATGATCGTGCCTTGGCAAAATATAAATGCAGATACTTTAAACCACTTATTAGAAGAGTTCGCTAGTCGCGATGGCACAGACTATGGCGCTTATGAGACCAGCTTGGCAGATAAGGTGGCTCAGCTGCAAATACAGCTACAACAAAAACGAATCATCGTGGTGTACAGTGAGCTCCATGAATCCGTAAATATCGTACCTGCCGAACAGTTTACTGACTAATCTGCTATTAGCTGATGTCAGCCACCTTTGCGAATAAGGTACTGGTACTGAGAGTCTGCTTCTCCCTGCTCAATTAATTCGTGGCCTAAAAACAAGCAAAATTTAGGAATATCTCGGGTCGTTGAAGGATCTGTAGCCAGCACTTTAACTACATCCCCAACTTTAATATCTTTAAAGGTGCTGTGCAGCATCATTACGGGCTCTGGACAAAATAGCCCTGTGGTGTCTAATAATTTGTCGATGTTGTGGGAGTCTTGCATCACTATTTATACTCTGCAATTACCAATGTTCAAATTTGGCCGTCATCAATTTAAATTCATTTACACCTAAGTGTCTCTGCATTTTAACGTGCACCGAGCCCATAGCTCAATGTCTAATACCGATCGTTCAATAGCCTGAATTTGACTATAGGGTGAAGCTTTAAACGGTTTAAAGCTATGGTCCACATCAGAAAGCCAGCACAAGTCGATGTGTGCAGGCAATTTGTAACCCAATACCTCATCATAACAGCCCAAAGCATCTCGAGTACCCTGAACAATTAGCCCTGGTTTATGACTGGTTAACAGATGCTCTACTCGTAACGTTTCTGGTTTTCGCTGGGGGTGAAAAGGATAACCTAACGCAAACCAACCCAAAGCGTTTGTCTGTTCCACTATCAAACTAGCTACACGACCTCCCAAAGACTTACCCCCTATAATTAAAGGATCAGGTAAGGCCAGTTCGTTGAGCAATGCCAGTAACTCAAGTTCGAGCTTAGCTACTGCTGGCGGCGGCCGCTTAGTACCTGTCAGTTGAATTTGTTGCATATAGCCAAAATTAAACAAATACACGGTGAAGTCTTTTGAGACCATTGCAGCTACTACAGACTGCATAAACTCATGATTCATACCTATACCAGAACCATGAGCAAAAACCACATTAACCGCACCGGAACCATATTTCTGCACTGGGCCAAAACCTGTTTCAATACATTCCATAAACAACCCTTAAATGATACAAAACAATTAGCCAACAATAACGCCATCACATAGAACAGCTGCAGCTGCTTTAGCAATGGCCTCTGGTACAGACAAGTATGTCAACTACTCCAGCACTATTACTTATAGATGACTTCAACTTGATTCAAGTAGGATTGCGTAAAGCTCAACAAACCCATACTATCATGCAGCGAAACTTGACCCGGGTGCTGCTGTACAATTTAATCGCACTGCCCTTAGGCACCGCAGCCATTATTCCTCCTTGAGGAGTCGACATTGGTATGTCTGTGAGTATATTAATTGTTGTACTCAATGCCACGCGTTTTAAATCGATAAAACGCATTATAACAAGCACACAAAGGATTCATAATGAGCGACACCACACTCGTAAGCGCAGAACAACTCACCAGCCTAATACAAAGGGTGGTTGCCAGCCGCGGCTTTAATGTAGATGACCAAAACACTGCAGGCCACCGAGCCACTTTTGCCATGCAACACGGCTTGGCCAACAGCGATTTATTAGAAACCTCTTTGGCAGGCTTAGATGCCAGCATCCGAGCACCTAAATTACTAGTAGAGAGCAAAGACAGCCTTATTTATGATGCCCTTGGCCAACCGGCTTTAGTGCACATTGAAGCCATCTTTAAACATGCCGTAGACAAAGGCATCAACGAAATCCGTATACACAAAACAGCCTGTGGTGCTTTTGCAGTGCCTGCCATTGCCCGTTACTTAGAGCAACACGGAGCAAACGGTCAAAGCGTATGTATCTACTTCAACAACTTAGAAGGTGGCATGCGCCGTTTTGACCTAACACCACAAGGCCATCTGCGAGGACTGCTGCAGCCGAGGGAACGTGACCTAGCTTGGAACGAAGTGCGCATTACCATAGGCCCAGCACCTGCCGACTGTAAAACCGTTGCGGGTACTGCCGACATTGAAGCCTACCGAGCACGCTGTGAAGCCAATGGCATTGGTGTACGTGCCGGCTTATGGCAGCGTATGGAAGAATTAGCTTCTGGCTTCTAAACGAGATTTTTCATGAATATGTTATTTATTTTAGTATCTATCTCTATCATTCTGGTGTGTTTTTCAGCTAGAAAAGTGGCGCCAATATCTATTCTCACTTATGTTCGCAATAGTAATCTATACCAACCTAAAACTGCATCAAAACCTAACAGCAAGCCACCAAATATATCCTTGGCAGTTCGCCAGAGAACGGACCAGAAAGTAGAAAGAACTAACGTTTTTGCGGTTAATAGAAAATTGTCTCCTTCCGAGTGCAAGTTTTTTCACATCCATCTTGTGCTTAATTGGATAAACGGGCACCATAAACTAAGTTTTTTTTAACCATCAGTCTATATAATATCACACCAGTGAATACACTCCGGATGGATTTATGGAACTGACACTAAGTGAAGTACTGAAGAAAGGCGTTGACGCGCATAAAACAGGTCAATTCGAAGAAGCAAATAGACTTTATACTGTAATATTAAAAGCTGACCCTAAACATCCCGATGCTAATCATAACATGGGGGTGTTGGTTGTTGGCTTGGGGAAAATACAAGAGGCACTTCCGTTTTTTAAAACAGCCCTAGATGTTAAATCCAACATAGGCCAATTTTGGCTAAGCTATATTAATGCTTTAATGAAGCTAGGTCGTGTTGTTGATGCACAAGTTGTGTTCAATCAGGCTAAGGGCAAAGGCATCAAAGGTGCACCGTTTGACCGGCTAGAGCAACAATTTTCTAAGCAAGGGTTACAAGTGAAAAAGGCCAATATCTTAGATACTATCAAACTTGAGAAAGCTTTAACGATTGCCAAACAAAAAACTACAGCTGGACAGCTTGAAGAAGCAAAAAGCATTTACCAAGACATCCTCAAAAGGTTTACACATAATAAACAAGCGCTAGTAGCTCTCAAGGCATTCCCTAAAATAGCAGCCAAACAAGAACCGCAAGCCCCTTCCTCAGAACAGATTCAGTCTATTATCAGTCTCTATACTCAAGGCCAGCTGAAACAAGCTTTGTATGCTTCCAACCAAATGCTGGAGCTATTTCCGAATGCAGTTGTGCTTTACAATTTTGCGGGGGCTGCTAATGTGGGTTTGATGCAGTTTGATGCAGCAATAGCCAACTACAAGCAGGCTATAAGGATCAAGCCCGACTATGCCGAGGCCTATTACAACATGGGCATTGCCTTGGGTAGCAAGGGTGAAGTTAAGGCCGCTATAAACAGCTACAAGCAAGCGTTACAAATTAATCCTGACTATGCCGAGGCCTATAATAATATGGGTATGACTCTGCATAGTGAGGGTGATCCACAGGCCGCTATAGGCTGCTACAGCAAGGCGGTATCGATTAATCCTAACTATGCCGAGGCCTATAATAATATGGGCAATGTGCTGAATGATACAGGTGCTTTAGAAGCAGCTATAAAAAGTTATAAACATGCACTTAGAATAAGACCTAACTATGCCGAGGCCTATAATAATATGGGGGGCAGCCTAAGTGATAGGGGCGATCTAGTGGCTGCTATAAACAGCTACAAACAGGCTTTAGAGATTAAACCTAGCTATGCCGAGGTCCATTACAATTTAGCCAATACACTCAATGATAAGGGCGAACCAGAGGCTGCTATAGACAGCTATAACAAAGCTTTAGAAATTAAAGCGAACTATGCTGAGGTTAAGTCAAATTTAGTACATTTACTCACCTCTTATGCTCCACAAAGAGAAAATTCAAGCCAGATAGTTACTGTTAACGAGTCAATTCGAAAAATTGACCTAAAAGACATCACTTCAAGTGTTATTTCTAATGACCAGGTCGTTAACTTATTTTCCACATCATTAGGATATATAGTCAGTTCCGATGTGGACGCTAGAACTACAGCCGACCAGACTTACCGGAGAAGTTCAGCCCCCTTAGACTGCAAAAGGCACATGTCCATCTTTAATAAACATGACATTATCCCCAAGTTTTGTTTTGGTTGCTATAAGGTCCAAGTTGAGCCGAAATCTATAATTGACCTAATAAAAGTTTTTATTGTTTTTGATCAACTGAAGCTTGATGAAAACAACACTCGAAAGTGTATGACTGAGTTTAGACCAAAAGTTCCAGGCTTTTATAAAGGTCTAATTTACTGTTCCGGGCTCAAGGAAGCTAACCAAATTGCAGTCCAGCTCAATACAATTCTCCAACAAAGCATTGGCCCAGATCTGTGCGCCAAGGTAAAAAGAGGTTGTTCGGAGTACCCTCTTTCCTTCCCTGATTATAAGGAAATCAATAATTCTGGCCCTCAATTAATGAACTACAATGAGGGCTGGAAAGTCATTGAAGACGACTACGATAGGGAAAACCCTATACGCGTCAAAGAGAATTTAAGGTCAAGCCTTTCAGGTTTAAATCTAAATGACATTCTAGTCATTCGCAAGTGGATCGATTACGCTAAGGGCATTGGCGACTCCAGCGTTCATTTATTAAACCAAAACACCGTGTATGATCAAAAAGTTTATGATCGAGCAAAAAAGAGGCTAACTAAATATCATTTTAGCCCTTAATTGTGTCTACAATATTTACTTGAGACTCTTGACTTTAGCGGTTCAGTTTACCGTCGCTAGTTTAAATCTACCGCGTATTTTTTAAGCAGGGCCATGGGCACAATCTCCAAAGCCCCGATATGGGTACTTTGAAGATATAGTCTTGGAGCCATACCATTTTTCTCTGCCTCTAACCATCGCCCAGCGCATACACACCAACTATCTCCAGGTCCTAAGCCTTTAAAATTAAATGCAGGCACAGGGGTAGATAAATCATTTCCTTTAGATTTTGAATATTCTAAAAACTCCTGCGAAGTTTCGATACAAACTGTATGAGAACCAAAGTCATCTTTACACGTATTACACGCGCCATCTCGGTAGAACCCAGTGATTGGATCTATTCCACAGATTTCTAATTTTTCACCAAATACGTTAATCGGTTCATCCATTTTCATTATTCTAATACCTTTGTTTTATAACTAATAGAAAACTAACGCCTAAATTTTTGGTAAATTCAAGTGCATTAGAAAGTGATTCCGAACATGCACTTGTTACGAATTTACTATAAATCGCGCTGATATCGAGCCACCATGTCTGCTTGAGCTTCTGGCGTATCATTTACTGAAAGTTGGTCATTCATCATTTTCCCAATAGTCGGAAATGCTGCACGATCAACCTTTGATGAAGATGCCCACAGTTCCGAACGCATTAACGCCTTGGCACAATGCAAAAACACTTCCTTAATGGTTAGCTCGATACACGTTTTTGGAGGGTTAGGATAATTGGAAAATAAGTTTAAATATTCAGCTGAGGTGGAAATACGAGCCATCCCATTAACTCTGAGTGTTTCGTCAACGCCTGGTATTAAAAACAGGCAACCAAGATCACCCGTTTCAACGATATTAACGAGGCTATCTAAGCGGTTATTACCTTTTCCGTCAGGAAAAATTATGCAATTCTCGCTCAACACTTTAACAAATCCAGGCTTTCCCCCACGGGGAGAGCAATCGACTAAACCAGTTTTCGAGCGGCTAGAAATAGTGACAAATGGAGAGTGTGCTATAAAGTTAATGGAGTGCTGCTCTAACGAAGGTAGCTGTTTGTCTTTAGCACGCCCCTTTGGGTAGCCATAAATTTCTCTAAGTTGTTTTTCTGATTCAATGTACATAGCTATCCATGATACTTAACAGTCTATTTACTAGGCTCCTTAGCCCAACACCATGACTTCATCATTATTAGAGCGGCAAATTGAGCAGTGCCAAATCCACTTCTTCACATACTTGCTCATTACTTAAGCGTTCTGTTTGTTTAAAGTTGTGCAGACGGGTATCCATAAGGTGAGACGGCACTACGTTTTGGAGTGATTTAGTCATACTTTCTATGCGACCTGGGTGATTTTTTTCCCAATCTCGCAACATGGCTTTAATGTGCTGGCGTTGAAGGTTATCTTGGGAGCCACATAGGTTACAGGGAATAATAGGGAAGCCCTTCAGTTGTGAGTACTCTTCTATGTCTTGCTCACGGGCATAAGCCATTGGACGAATTACAGTATTTAACCCATCATCGCTTAATAAACGCGCAGGCATAGCTTTAAGCTTGCCACCGTGGAACATGTTTAACAACAAGGTTTCTAAAATGTCATCGCGGTGGTGGCCTAAGGCAATTTTAGTAATACTGCGTTCTTGAGCAAAGCGATACAAGGTGCCACGGCGCATACGCGAGCATAAACCACAGGTGGTTTTGCCTTCTTCAATCACAGATTTCACCACACTGTACGTGTCGCGCTCAATAATATGAAAATTCACACCCACTTGATCTAGGTATTTTGGCAATATATGTTCTGGGAAATCGGGTTGTTTTTGGTCTAAATTAACAGCCAGTATATCAAAATCGATGGGGGCACTTTTTTGTAGCTGCATCAATATGTCGAGCATGGCATAAGAATCTTTACCACCAGACACACACACCATCACCTTGTCGCCCTGCTCTATCATGGCGTAATCATCGATGGCTCGGCCCACGTCACGGCGCAAACGCTTTTGTAGCTTTTGTTGACGTTTAGCATGGTCCTGAGCATTAACTTCTGGATAGGTCACGAGGGTTACCACATTAAATCATCTGGAATAACAAAATCTGCATAAGGATCATCTTTATCTGCAATGGTATCTGCTGCAGACTCAGCACGAATAATGAAGGTATCTGGTGCACGTTCTTCAATACGCAAGGCAACGTTTGCGGGTACCACAGAATAGTGATCATCTAACCCCACAATAACCAGCGAGCCACGGCTTAAGGCAGCTTGCTGCATGGCGTTAACGTATAGTTTTTTAATAGCTTTACCATCAACAAAATTGTAGGTGACTTCACCACCCGTTAAGTCTAGTCGACAGCGTTCTAACATTTGTTTAACTTGAGCAATCACCGCTCGGTCTTGATGTTGCGCGTCACGCTGGGCGTTCAGTTGTTTAGAGCGACTTGCTTGTGCTTGTTTTTCGCTAAAAGCACGTTGCGCTGCGGTTTCGCCCACATCAACACCTTTGCGCACATCTCGAGTTTGTTTCTTTTTTGACTTAGTAGCTTGCTTAGATTGCTTTTCGTTGGCCAAACCGGCCTTTAGCAACTGATCTTGTAAACTGGCCATTAATGGCTTCCTTTAGAATAATAGTATAAGCCTTTTCGGCTGATTAATAATTTTACCATAGCTGACTAGGTGTGTTGTTGAATTAAAGCTAAAAAGTCATCCCCGTAGCGGTCTAGTTTCTTTTCACCCACACCATGTACGTGGCTCATCTCCAAAAGCGACTGAGGTTTTGCATGCAGCATTTCTAACAAAGAAGAATCACTAAAAATCACGTAAGGTGGTACCTTTTGATCTTGTGCTAAGGCCATACGCAACTCCCTGAGTAACTGCCATAAATCCATATCGACATCGGCTATTTGAAGTCGTGCTTTGGCTGCTTTTGGTGTCTTAATAGACACCTTACGATCAAGCCGCAGTTGTAACTTTGCCTCACCTTTAAGTAACGGTCTGCAAGGTGGTAATAAGCGCAAACCACCATAGTTTTCTGGATCACTTGACACTAGGCCCAAAGCCAGCAGTTGCCGATACACCGAACGCCATTGTTTTTGGTCCAACTCCTGACCTAATGCGAAGGTGGATATTTTGTCATGCCCTGAGGCTTTAATTTTGTCTGTGGGCTTACCCATTAAGACGTCGATTAAATGGGCTACGCCATAGCGTTGGCCGCTGCGGAAAATACAAGATAGTGCCTTACGAGCCACTTCGGTGCCATCAAACGTAGCTACAGGTTCTAAACAGTTATCACAATTGCCACAACTACTGGAAGAGGTTTCGTTAAAATAGCTTAGAATGGCTTGCCTGCGGCAATGGGTAATTTCACACAAGCCTAACATGGCATCCAGCTTGGATTGTTCTGAACGCTTAATACCCGCGTCCATATCTGTTTGTTCTAGCCGTTGTCGCAGCCACATTACGTCTTGGAGGCCGTAAACCATCCATGCGTCTGCAGGTAAGCCATCACGCCCAGCTCGGCCTGTTTCTTGATAATAAGATTCAATACTTTTGGGTAAATCTAAGTGCGCCACAAAACGTACATTAGGTTTATCAATGCCCATACCAAAAGCAATGGTCGCCACCATCACTAAGCCTTCTTCATTGAGGAATCGCTGTTGATTATGAGCTCTTTTCTCTGGTCCCAATCCTGCATGATAAGGCAAAGCCGCAACACCTTGCTCTACCAGCCAAAGGGCCGTTTCGTCTACCTTTTTGCGCGACATACAGTATACGATGCCAGCATTACCTTGGTGCTGTAGTTGCACAAAGTCCAATAACTGTTGCTTACCTTTTTGCTTTTGCATTATACGGTAACGAATATTAGGCCGATCAAAACTGCTGATGTATTGTTGCGCTTGGTTCAGGCCCAAGCGCTTTACCATTTCCTGCTGCGTAGGCCTGTCTGCAGTGGCAGTGAGCGCCATTCTAGGGATATGTGGGAAATTTTGTTGCAAACATTCTAGCTGAAGGTATTCGGGCCTAAAATCATGCCCCCATTGAGACACACAGTGAGCTTCATCAATGGCAAATAACGCCACCTTACAAGACCTCAGTAAATTCATACATGCATCAGTCATCAAACGTTCAGGCGAGACATAAAGTAAGTCTAGATGGCCATTCAATGCTTGTTGTTCTATTTCATCCTGCAGCTGCCAATCAATACCAGAATGTAACGCCTGCGCATTCACTCCCAGTTGTTGCAAGCTGGATACTTGATCTTGCATTAATGCAATCAAAGGTGAGATCACTACCCCAACACCCTCTCTAATGAGTGCTGGGATTTGATAACAAATGGATTTGCCACCACCTGTGGGCATTAACACTAACGCATCGCCACCATCGATGACATGTTGGATTACGTCCAGTTGGTGGCCACGAAAATATTCGTAGCCAAAGAGGCTGTGCAGGAGCTGTTGCGGAGTGTCATTCATGGCGCGCTATTATCCTCGAAGGTAGCGCTACTGTCACCCTTATAACAAGCCTAGATGTGACTCAATGGCAAAAATGCAAGCTGGCTGACGACACAGCCTGCCCAGACTGGACTAGCCGCCTAGTTTGGTAGCTGTTAATGCCTACCATGAGTTACAATGGCTGACATTTACTTGATTGAGTGACACCACATGTCCAGCACTCGCGACCCGTTAACGGATAGCCAAATAGACCAGCTCGATGCATACCTTTTGTCAGACAAGGTGCAAGAAGAAGCCCTAGATTACATTGCCCTCCATGGTTACCTTTGCGCCTTGGCCATCAGTCCAGCGCCTATGTCAGAGCATGACTGGTTAGAGCAAGTTATGGCTGAAAAACCCGTTCTAGAAGACAGTGCTGAGCGCCATGAGATGCTCAACTTAATACGCCAAGAATTTGCCTTTTTGCAAGAATGTTTAGAATCTGACCAAGACATTGATCTGCCATGTGATCTCACCCTAGAACTAGACCAAGAAGACGATTGTTTACTAGAATACTGGGCTCAAGGATTTATGGAACTTATATTTAGCCAAGAAGATGTTTGGTTTTCTGAACAAGAAGAGGATGTAGCTGAATGCTTATTACCTTTCATGTTAGCAGCTAAATTAGATGAAGACGAAGAACTTGAAGAATTACGTCGCCAGCCTGAGTTTTGCCAACAGTTGTGTGAGCAAATTCCAGAATTACTACAAGATTTGTATTTGTTGTTCCGCGTACCTACCGACAAACCGAAAAGTGGTTACTCTGGCAAAAAAGCTTCGGGGCCAAGCAAACACTAAGACTCCCTAAATCTGGACTGTAAGCTTACCTGCGGCTAACAACCAGTGCTGATTACACAATTTAGTAAGGGCGTTGTCTTGATGGCAAGAGAGTAAAATGCCGGTGCCACGCTGGTGCAGGTCTTGCAGCATCTCTTCAATGCGCGTCACCGATCCTGTGTCCAAGTTACTGGCTGGCTCATCAAGCAAAACTAATGAAGGATCTAATACTAAGGCCCTAGCCAAAGCCAAGCGCTGACGTTCACCACCAGAAAGCAAATGGGCTTGACGATATTGCAAATGATCTAAGCCCGCCCAAGCCAAAGCTTTATCCACTTTCTTAGTATTTTTCTCCCGTCTCATACGTAAACCATATTCCACATTACTGCGAACATCCATGTCGAAAAGGTAGGTGTTTTGATGTAAATAGATGACGGCTTGTTGACGCACACTTTCCCCTACTATAGGAATACGCCTAACTTGACCTGAGGTAGGTTTTTGTATGCCAGCCATGATTTTCATTAAGGTGGACTTGCCTGCCCCGTTAGGACCATGCAGGTGCACTGCATCTTTACTAACAAGTTGCAATTTATCGATGACAAACAAGTCCTGTTCACCGTACCGATGACAAATTTGATCTAGCTCTAAGCGCATTAGGTGCCATGCCTCAGAACGCGACTGTGACTCTGCATCCAGCCTAGACTTACATTAAGTGTCAAAGCCAGCACCAAAAGTACAATGCCAAGGGCAACGCCTTGTACAAATTCACCTTTGCCTGTTTCTAGGGCAATGGCGGTGGTGATATTACGGGTGTGATGCAATATGTTGCCGCCCACCATCATGGCACTTCCCACTTCTGCAATAATACGCCCAAAGGCTGTGACCACTGCTGCAAGTAACGCAAAACGCACTTCAAATAATAATGTAACGAAGGCCTGCCACGGATTAGCACCCAGGGTTTTGGCAGTTTCTAATACGCGGTGATCTGCGGCTTGGAAGGCACTTAAACTCATTGCCACCAATAATGGAAAACACAAGAGGATCTGGCCAATAATCATGGCTGGTCGAGTGAATAGAAGGTTGAGATCACCCAAGGGACCAGCGCGGGACAAGAGCATATAGAGCACCAGTCCAACCACTACAGTAGGCACTGCCAATAAACTATTTAGCACACTAATGGCAGCCCAACGGCCAGGAAAACGAAAATAAGCCAACATAAAGCCCGTGCTCAATGCTGGCAATAAAGCAATCAATAAAGCGCTGGCCGAAACACTAAAAGACACTCCAACGATCCCCCACAGTTGAGGATCTCCACTCAAGAGTTGGGCGATAGCAGTACTACATGTAGTCCAAAGATCATTCATTGCGTTAGTTATTTAGCCGAAGGCACAAATAATACCTCACCATTAATACGGAAATTTCCAATCGCCTCTTGGCCTGCTGAACTCACCAGCCATTGGGCAAACTCACGAGCCGAATTGATATTAGCGTGACTATGACGTTTAGGGTTAACCAACATCACCTGATATGGATTAAGTAAACGTGGGTCACCTTCAAGTACTAAGGTTAATTCAAGCTTATCTTTTAGAGCCAACCAGGTACCTCGGTCGGTCATGGCGTAGGCACCCATTTCAGAGGCCATTTGCAAACTGTGGCCCATGCCACGGCCAGACTCAAGATAACCATCAAAATTTGGCAATGCACCAAGGTGTTGCCATAACTGCAATTCTTTTTTGTGGGTGCCTGAGTCATCACCACGAGAAATAAAACGCTTGTTAGATGCTGCTATGAGAGACAGGCCATCGGTCACCGTCTGGGCTCCACTGACGTTTGCTGCATCTTCTTTCGGGCCCACTAGCACAAAATCGTTATACATAACCCTATGAGCTTCAATACCAAAACCTTGATCAACAAAACGTGCCTCTGCAGAAGGTGCATGAGTCATTACTAAATCTACATCACCATTCTCACCCATTCTTAATGCTTTACCAGTACCTACGGAAATCACTTGCACCTCGGTATCACTAACTTGGGCATAATAGTTTAATAAATAATCCAATAAACCTGAGTTGTAGGTGCTGGTGGTAGTCGCCAATCGAATGCTGTCGGCCAATGCTATACCGCTTACAAAGATCAACACAGTGACTAACACAGATCGCATAAGCAGTAATTGCAGATGTTTCATGGTGTCTTATCTACTTAATAGCTGGAAGGTCATAATTAGTTGTACCCTGTTGCCCGCGTTGACGCAGGAAATGGTCCATTAAAGTTAACGCCATCATCGCTTCAGCGATAGGTGTAGCACGGATACCTACACAGGGATCATGTCGGCCTTTGGTAATCACTTCCACTGCATCGCCATGAATATTGATGGATTGCCCTGGCAAATGTAAACTTGAAGTTGGCTTAAGGGCAATTCTGGCAATAATATCTTGGCCACTGCTTATACCACCTAAAATTCCACCAGCATGATTGGATAAAAAACCACCTGGCGTCATTTCATCACGGTGCTCTGTGCCACGCTGGGCAACCACTTCGAAGCCATCACCTATCTCCACACCTTTAACGGCATTAATGCTCATTAGACCATGGGCTAATTCAGCGTCTAAGCGATCGAATACAGGCTCACCAATACCTGCGGCTACGCCCGTAGCAACAACGGTAACTTGTGCACCAATAGAATCACCCGATTTACGCAATGCATCCATGAACTGCTCAAGTTCTTCAAGCTTATCGGCTTGACCACAAAAAAACGGATTATCATTGACAATATCAGGTTCTGGGCAAGCCAATTTGATCGGGCCTAATTGCGATAAATAACCACTAATAGCAATACCGCGGCCAGCTAAAAATTTCTTAGCTACGGCGCCGGCGGCAACTCGCATAGCTGTCTCGCGCGCTGACGATCGGCCACCACCTCGATAGTCACGTACACCATACTTATGCATGTAGGTGTAATCGGCATGAGCAGGGCGAAACTGGTCCTTTATGTTGCCATAATCCTTAGATCGTTGGTCAGTGTTTTCAATCATTAGGCCAATAGGAGTCCCTGTAGTTCGGCCTTCAAACACACCTGATAAAATACGCACTTGGTCAGCTTCTCGGCGCTGGGTGGTGTGTCTTGATTTGCCTGGCTTACGGCGATCTAAATCAACCTGTAGGTCAGCCTCAGTTAACTCAACACCCGCAGGGCAACCATCAATTGTAGCGCCTAACGCTGGGCCGTGGCTTTCACCAAAAGTAGTGACCGTAAATAACTTACCGAAGGTATTACCAGACATGGACTTTTTACTCTAGAATTTTACAGGCTAAATTATAGCTGGTTAGTGGACTCAGCCGCAAACAATGGACTTATGAACGAGATTGATACCACGCATTAAATCTTTCCTGGTACTGTTTACATTGGAGCCCTGTGAGGCAAAAAACACCATTACCACCTTGACTGAATTCAAGCCACATAAACGGTATCTCGGGTAAAGCGTGTTGCAGTGCTACTTCGCTATTGCCTACTTCAATCACAAGAAGGCCTTCTTCTGACAGCCAATCTGCAGCTTGTGACAAGATCGCTGCCGTAAGGTCTAAACCGTCATCACCTGAGACCAGTGCCAATTTTGGCTCGTGGGAAAATTCTACAGGCATGTCATCGTAGTCGTTGGCATCCACATAAGGGGGGTTGCTAACGATCAAATCGTAGTATTTGGGGGGTAGACCAGAAAAAATATTAGAATCAAACACTTGCACCCTATCACCCACATCATGATCGTCGATATTTTGCTGACTCAGCAATAATGACGCTGGTGCAATGTCCACCATATCTACATGAGGAATATCCATGTGCAAGGCCATAGCAATACCAATACAACCACTGCCACAACACAGATCTAGAGCAGTTTTCGGGGGCTGCATAATAAAAGGTGAAAAATGTTTAATAATGAGTTCTGCTATTGGAGAACGAGGGATAATGACATCCTCATTAACCCTAAAGGGGATGTCCGCAAACCAAGTTTCACCTAACAGATAAGGCAAAGGCAACCGCTGTTGAATACGTTGATCTAACCAATCCTGAACCCGCAGTAGCTGCTCATTAGTTAGCACCATTTGCAATTGATCTTTTTGTGTTTGCAGCGACATACCGCAGGCTCCCAACACCAAAAAAACAGCCTCATCCCAAGCATTGTCAGTGCCATGACCAAAGTAAACTTGAGCTCCAATAAGCGCAGCTTCCACCGTTTCTATGGCCTGTGATAGTCTAGTGGTCATTGGTTTTTTTAATGAGAATAATTTAATGTCGCCATTGTAAGCTAAGCCTTGTCCCGATACCATATTGCCATGAATACAAACTGCGTTACTCAAACATGAATTCCTCTTCGGACCAAGACCCACAAGACTCAGCGCCAGAGTTAGAATTTGGAGCTGTGTTTGGTGAAGCTTCACCGTTAAAAAAAACTGGCCGCCAAACCACACCGGCTGTTATGGGTGCAGATGCCCAAAGTACGGCTGCCCGCAGAGCTGCTGCAATTGAACTTGTACAGGAAAAAGCAGCCCTTGGGGAGCAAGGGTTTGAAATGGTTCAATCGGAACAAAGTATTACCTATTCTCGTGTAGGGCTAGACGGTGGTAGCCTGCGCCGACTCAGCAATGGGCATATGCGTCCAACCCTCACCCTTGATTTGCATGGCTATCGAGTAGAAACAGCACGGGATTCCGTATGGAACGCGGTTAAACACGGTCAAGCCGAAGGAGACCGCTGTTTGCTCATCATTCACGGCAAAGCTGGAGCGGGTTATAGAGACGAAAATGGTGAACTACGCGGCGCAGGCCAAGCCTTAATTAAGTCCCATGTGAACCACTGGTTGCAGCAGCTAGATGCTGTGCTAGCCTTTACTTCTGCCCTGCCGCAAGATGGTGGCACCGGTGCGTTATATGTATTACTTAAAAAGGTCCAAAAAAGAGGGTAATATAGCAGCTTAAGCCTTTACCTTAGCCACAGCTTCAAGTATTGTGCGCGTAAAATTTGAACTCTCTTTTATTATGACATTAATAATAAGAGCAGCAACGAAATTAGCTACGAGAAGGTCCATGGAAAAAGCATACGAAAAAATCCTTACCAGCATTGGCGAAGACTTAGATCGTCCAGGCTTAAAGGACACCCCTAAGCGGGCTGCTAAAGCCTTTAAGTTTCTTAATAACGGCTACGAAAAAAACCTTGATGACGTCATTAATGGTGCCCTATTTCCATCAGATAACGAAGAGATGGTTATCGTTAAGGACATAGAGCTATACTCTTTGTGTGAACATCACCTATTACCGTTTATTGGCAAGTGTCATGTAGCCTACTTGCCTTCGGGCAAAGTGCTTGGTTTATCGAAAGTTGCGCGAATTGTAGATATGTTTGCTCGGCGGTTACAAATTCAAGAAAATATGACCAAACAAATTGCTGATACTATTATGGCAGTAACGGATGCTAAAGGGGTGGGCGTGGTTATTGAAGCACAACACATGTGCATGATGATGCGCGGTGTACAGAAGCAAAATGCGAGTATGAAAACCTCAGTACTGCTTGGTAAATTACGCGAAGATGCACGCACTCGTGCAGAGTTTTTGACGTTAATTAAATCTTAATCAAATTTTTTGTTTGGCCTGCAGTGCCTCTTGCGCTGCATGTCGGCCAATTTCTATCATTTCTTTAGCTCGATAAAGTTCGAAGAAACTACAGGCGTTGCGGTCTATTTTTACCTCAACATCTGGTTCATAACCTGCCATTTTGTATTTTGCCATGGTCGCCTGCATGGTTTCAAAACACTGATTTAGCATTTCCATCTTATTCCATTGTAAATGACTACGCTGACTTTTTGAGGCGTTTACACTGGGTACTTTCCAGTCATCACTATAACCCGCCATATTAAAGTTTGAGACCTGAATAGGATGAGAGTTTTCGATATTGATATTTAAATTAACCGCAATAATTAAATCAGCCTGATCTGCCACTGTAGGCATAATAGGTACAGGGTTAAGTAACCCCCCATCCACCAAAAAGCGATCTTTCTCTGTGACAGGCATAATCATGCCAGGCACTGCAACACTAGCTCGTATTGCGTCCATCATCTTGCCAGACTGAAACCACACTTCTTGTTGCTTAACTAAATCTGTAGCGACCGCAGTGTAAGGTATTGGTAGGTCCTCAATCAACTGATCGCCTACTAAGTCTTCAAGTATGGCGTAGGCCTTTTCACCACGAATAGCACCCATGGACAACAACGACATATCCACTAAACGAAACACATCAAAACGAGACAAGCCTGAAACCCACTCAGTAAATAAAGGCAACTTACCAGCAGCGTACATGCCACCCACCACTGCACCCATAGAGCACCCTGAGACACTTACAATGTCAAAGCCTTGTTCTTCTAATACTTGGATCACGCCAATATGGGCGTTACCTCGGGCACCACCACTGCCCAGTACTAATGCGACGGTAGGCATGCTTATTGTCCTTTCTAGTTGTCCATTCCTTGGATCATCTCTAGGTGTAAATACACCTTTCTATTGCCGCGTTCAGTGCTATAAAGGGCATAATAATTTGGCCCATTCGTGGTGTCTTGTTTTAGAGCGGCGTATGATTGCTCACTGTCTAAACCATATAACCGCGATTGATGGAATACCTGATTTGCCCACTGATTGCTAGATCCACAGGGCCGACCGTGGCATTGATAGATCACTTTTGCGTCAAGTGTTAGGAGTTCTTCTAGGGCTTTATCATGGGCCATTTTAGCACTTATACCAGGTATCATTTCCCAAGTATAGGTCATGAGTTGGCCCGACAAATACGAGTTATATTCGGCACCAATTACACCATTAACCTTACGCATAGCACTGGTGGGTAGGATGTAGTATGGTGCGCTTAATTGTGTCTGCTCAATCAAACGGCTGTTTTCAGTGACGGTTAAAGTAACCTCTGCTTGAGCAGATAAAGACACACAAAGGCAACAGATCAAAACTTTAGCGTTGCCTGTTAAACGAGAAAAAATAGCCATATAATTTAACCTTATGGATGAAATAAATGTGTCAACCTAAGACACCCTGCCGCGGCCATCTCACCTTCCAATAAAGCCATAGAAGCTGGCATCATTGGCTCTCCTAAGTACTCATCAGCGTGACAAAAATGGCCAATCAAACCACTAATCAAAGGTTGATGGGTAATTAGAACGATGCCTTCATGTTGTTGCGCCAACAAGAATTTTTGCACTTGAGCGACCTCACTGTGCGGGGTAATACAATCGAGGGATCGCAAGCTTAAACCGTGTTGTTTATAAGTGTAGTTCTGCAGCAACAAAGAGGCCGTTTGCTGTGCCCTAACATAAGGGCTAACCCAAAGGCCGGTGAACTCATGCCAAGGCACCACTGGATTTTGGCTTTGTTGTATGACTAATGTACTACCCCGCTGGGTAAGTGACCGCTGAGCATCAGTGGTGGCATTGAAGCTTGCCTCACCATGACGCATCAGCAGCAATTTCATTAGTCTTCGGACTGCGGCAAATCTTCTGGCTCTGGCCAATCACTAAATGGAAAGGGTTTGCTTTCAGTTTGGTAAGACAAGAACCGATAGCTGTGAAGAATAAAGCGCCCTAAACTATTACTAAACTGCAGTATTGTATGGTGGCTGGATTCATTAAATAAACGATACAGAAACTGGCCAGCAACTAATAGTGTCAATATCGACGCTGCAATTTCTACCAACAACAAACTCAGCAACATAAACACTAAGCGCAGCCAAAAGGCTTCTGATGTCAGGTTATTTTTAAATGCTTGCATAGTTTTTACTCTGTTAGCTCCAATGCTTTTAACATAGGGGCTATTCATCCATATTTCAAGTGATTAACTTCGTTTTAGCACAAACTCAACATCTGAATTTTGATCTCGTGTCATGAGCGATTGTGCAACAGTAGAAACATCTGCACCTTGGTAAACTAATGCATAAAGGCCATCTACTAAAGGCATATTAATCTGTAACTGATCAGCTTTTTTCTTCACTAAGGCGAGGGTATTTACACCTTCGGCAACCTCTCCCAATTCGGCTATAGCCTCATCTAGGCCTTTACCTTGGCCTAAGGCGTAACCTACCCTGTAGTTCCGGCTCAAAGGAGACATACAGGTAACAATTAAGTCTCCAACCCCAGCCAGACCTAAGAATGTCATAGGGTTAGCGCCCATGTGCACCGCTAAGCGGCTCATTTCGGCCAAGCTACGCGTTAACAACATACTGCGAGTATTTTCGCCCATGCCCATAGCTGCACTAAGACCCGCAGCAATGGCATAGATATTTTTTAGTGCACCACCTAACTCCGTGCCGTAGCGATCATTGCTAGCATACACACGAAAAAAATGGCACTGCAATATGTCCTGTACTTGCTGACGTAGAGCTTCGTTATCACTAGCAATTACAGTACCTGTTAAGTGTTTAGCTGCCACTTCTTTTGCCAAATTTGGACCGCTGATCACACCAATAGGGTTATCAGGAAAGTAGACTTCTAGCACCTGGCTCATCAATAAAAAGTTATCTGGTTCAATACCTTTTGCCGTCGTAACCAAGTATTGCTGTGGGTTGATGTAGGCTTTAGCGTGCTCTAGTAAGCCCCTAAAGGCTTTGCTTGGCACCGAAAATATAACCGTGTCTGCATTACTAATGCACAAACTGAGATCAGTGACGATTTCTAGGTCTGCATGCAAATCTAGCCCAGGCACGTAGCGAGAGTTAACACGTGTTTGACGCATTTCTTCGGCTAGGGCTTGGTCACGTAGCCACAGACGTACGGGGAACCCATTATGGGCGACAATATTAGCCAATACTGTGCCAAAACTACCGCCGCCAATCACAGCCACTCGATGTTGAAAATTCATTGAGATTCCTATTACACTAGCAATGCACTAGGTGTAGGCTCACAGTCTAAACGTTTCCCCAACATTATTTCTAGATCAGGGATTATAAAAGCATCGTCTTCGGAGGCAAAACTAATGGAAATTCCAGAGGCACCTGCACGGCCTGTGCGCCCAATACGGTGCACGTAGTCTTCTAACTCTTCTGGTAGGTCGTAGTTAAAAACATGGCTCACTCCATCCACATGAATGCCTCGGCCCGCCACATCTGTGGCCACTAAAATAGGCGTATCACCACTGCGGAATCGTTCTAAGGTTTTAACCCTTTTTACTTGTGCAACTTCACCCGACAAAAGTGCACTTTTTATGCCGTCTTTCTGCAATTTCTCGGCCAAATCCCGGGTAATGTGGCGCCGATTAGCAAATACAATGGCACGTTCTACGCCCATAGTTTTTAGACAATTGAGTAACACTTTATATTTATCAGCACGGGCTACAGAGTAAAAACGTTGCTCAACAGTCGCCGAAGCCAGTTCATCTGACTCAATTTCTACATGCACTGGGTTAAAAGTCCATTGCTCCGCTAAGCGTAATATCTGCTCACTAAAGGTAGCACTAAATAACAAAGTTTGGCGATCTTCTTTGTTTGGCGTTTGGCGTAAAATTGCCCGCACATCGGGGATAAAGCCCATACTCAGCATACGATCTGCTTCGTCCAAAACAACCACCTCTACTTCACGCAGATTGACATGGCCTCGGCGACAGAAATCTAACAATCGACCCGGTGTAGCGACCATGATGTCGGTGTGCCGTTTTTGTAATTGCTTTTGCTGAGCTTCAAAATCCATCCCACCAACAAGTTGCTGTACGTTGACATCACAAAACCGGGTAAGGTCTTCAGCATCACTGGCGATTTGCATCACCAGCTCACGGGTTGGTGCAATAATCAGAGCTCTTGGGGTGCCTAAGCGACGTGGACCTTCAATAGGAAAGTCTAAAAAATCGGTAATCATACTGAGTAAAAAAGCGGCAGTTTTACCCGAGCCAGTCTGGGCTCTACCAGTAACGTCTTTTCCGTCCAAAGATTGCGGTAAGGTTAGTGCTTGTATGGGACTGCAATATTCATACCCCAGGGCTGCAACACCTTGCATAACTTGGTCAGGTAAGTCCAAATCATGAAAGCGTGTTTTACCTTCCTCTTGCGGGACGACAAAATCGTCCAGTGACCAGTTCTGATCAGTGGCTTTTGAATCATTTGATTTCAAGGTGAATTTCCATTGAGAGGCGAGCACGCCCTAGTAAGATAAACTACAACGAAGCAGTATAGAGAGTTTAAGGCCATTACACAAAACACCTTGATTAGCCTTAATGGCTTATTAATCAAACCGCCGTTCATAAGGCGGTAAGGCCTGCAAAAGTTGTTGACCATAACGTTTGCTGAGGATACGCTTATCCAAAATAGTAATACGGCCTTTGTCGTCTTCTTTACGTAACAAACGACCTGTGGCCTGGACCAACCTAACACTTGCTTCGGGCACCGACAGTTCAGCAAAACTGTTACCACCAGACTTCTCAATCCACTCAGCAAGGGCAGATGGTACTGGGCGATCTGGCACCGTAAATGGCAACCGCGTTATAACCACATGAGTTAAATAATCGCCAGGTAAATCGATGCCTTCTGCAAAACTTGCCAAGCCAAACAAAACACTGCCTTCACCGTCATCGATACGTTGTTTATGCTGATCCAATAAACGCTGTTTAGAAGACTCACCTTGTTGCAAGATCAGATCTTGCCACTGCTCTCCAATACCTTCAAATACCAACTGCATCACCCGCCGTGAGGTAAACAATACTAGGCTAGCTTCAGCTTTATTTAGCTGGGCTTTGAGGCCTATAATTAGATGATCTACAAACACGGCCTCAGGCCCTGGTTCAATCGCCTCTTTAGGTACACATATCTGCGACTTGGCAAAATCAAAGGGACTCGCAAGCGCTAGCATGGTGCTGTGTGGATTTATCCCTGCGTGAGTTATTAAGCGGTCAAAGCGACCAAGGGCGGTAAGCGTAGCCGAAGTTAATAAGGCGCCATAACAACGTTGCCATAAATTCTCCTGTAAAAGTTCAGCAGCCATTATTGGGCTTGCTGAGAGTTCTAAGTCTACCCGCTCTGCTGTTTGCCAATACTGTAACCAGCGCGCCATAGGCACCTCGCCCTCTTGGTCTACTTTGGCATAGGCTTGCCATAACCCAAGTTGCTGCTCAGCATTTTGTTGTAATACCCCAAACGCCGCTAGGTAGTTTTCAGCTTGATCTTTAGGCAAGCCATTTTGGTCTCCTTTAACAACATCATCCATCATTTCATGTAATGCACCCAAATCTCTAGCCAAGCGTGCACTACTTAAGCCCATATCATGGCAAATTTGAACTAATTCAGACGGAATTATACCCTGTGAAAAACGATAATTTTCTTGTTGCTGATAACCATCCTCTGGCCTAAACGCAGACTGGTCTAAAAATTGTTCTAAACTAACCAATTGCTGCTCTAGTCCTTGTACATGGTCTTGAACCTGCCCACTAAGCTGTGCACCCTTACCTCCACCCTGCCATTCCTTTAAAAACTTTTTTAAGCCAGAGCGCGTTTGTCCGTACCAGCGGCTAAGCTGGCGAATACCTTGTTGGTGGGTGAACTGCTTTAACGTTTTATCAGCCAAATGATGGCCTTCATCAAAAATATAAATAGTATCTTCTGGCGCTGGCAAAATAGCACCACCACCTAGGGCTAGGTCTGCCAAAACTAAGTCATGATTGGTAACAATGCAGTCGGCCTGTTCTAGGCCTTCTCTAGCTTTAAAGAATGGGCACTGACTAAAATGGCTGCAACGTCGATTAGTGCAGCCTTTGTGGTCCGTTGTGATGGGTCGCCAATGATCTTCTGCCAAAGGGTCTTTCCATGCATCGCGGTCGCCGTCCCATTGGTTGCTGCCAAGCTGCACCACCATATCTTTGTACAATACTTGCTGCTGACCATCTAGTTTGAGTGCCAACTCGTCCTCAAACAAAGCTTGCGTGGGGTCAATAGAAGCGTTTTGAGAGAGCGCTTGATCCAGCCTAGATACACATAAATATCGTCGCCGACCTTTAGCTAAACGAAAATCAAAATCATAGCCGCCGTGTTTCTTAAGCGCCGGTAGGTCCTTTTGGACAATTTGTTCCTGCAGGGCAATGGTGGCCGTAGCGATCACCAACTTTTTTTCTAATGCTTTAGCAATCGGCAAACACGCTACCATATAAGCTAAGGTCTTGCCCGTACCTGTGCCAGCCTCTACTAAGCAAACTGGGTTATCGTCGCTACGGTGGCCATCACCATCAGTTTTAATTGCCAAAAAATGGTTAGCCACGGTCGCTATCATCTGCTTTTGGCCCCAGCGAGGCCTTAACTTTAACTGCTTAACAAGCTGGCGATAAAGTTGTTGGATATGTGGTTTTACAGCAGCAGAATCAGACACGTAGAAAGCTCATAGTTAGCATCAAGTAATCGGCGATAAGAGTACACCATTTTTGCCACAAAAGCTGACAGTAAATAGGCTAACAAAAATAAAACTTGCCAGCGGCAATAATACTGGTATTATATACAGTAACTGTACAAACAACCAGCAGACTCACTTTGTGTTAGGAGCAAGTAATATGATTAAGTTGACCCCCCGCCAAGATCAGGTACTCGACTGCATTCGTAGCTATATTATCGACACAGGTTATCCGCCAACTCGAGCAGAAATCGCAAAGGAACTCGGCTTTAAATCACCAAATGCTGCGGAAGAACACATTAAAGCCCTCGCCCGAAAAGGTGCTATTGAAATCATACCAGGGGCTTCTCGTGGCATACGAGTACCAGATATGCATGAAGTCGACTTGGGCCTACCAATCATTGGTATGGTGGCAGCCGGTAGCCCACTGCTTGCGCAAGAACATATTAGCGACTATTGTGCCATCCCAGAAAACTTATTCTACCCAAAGGCAGACTATTTGCTTAAAGTTAGCGGTATGTCCATGAAAGACATAGGCATTTACGATGGCGATTTATTAGCTGTACACAAAACAGATCAAGCACGAAATGGACAAGTTGTGGTGGCGCGCCTTGATGATGAAGTCACTGTGAAACGTTTTCAACGCAACGGTAACCAAGTACAACTTATCGCAGAAAACCAAGATTTTTCACCTATTGATGTCGATCTTACGCAACAGCACTTAAGCATTGAAGGTTTGAGCGTTGGTGTTATCCGCCGCGGCAACTAGACGTAAAACAGGAGCAAAATTATGTGGCAGCAAGAGCAGCAAACCGACAATAGTATTGATGGTATTTTGGCTGAACATCAACTAGACCTATGGGCTCAAGAAGACCAAGCACATGTGCAGAATTTGAGCCACATCACAGAAATCATTATGCGTGGTGAGTCCTGGAACAATGTACAGATGTTATTGCCATTGCTTGCACAACTAAGCCACGATCAGCGTTGGTTGGCTTGGGTAGCACCCCCTAAGTTATTACCTAAAGCCCAACTAAAGGCTGCTGGGTTTGACTTGAATAAAATTATTTTATTAAAGCCTGATGCCCAGCACGACACTATGAGTCTTGCCCACCAAGCTCTAAAGAGTGGCACTTGTCATGCTGTTATTAGCTGGTTTGGCGCCCTTGCTGATGATCAACTTAATGACTTAGCCCAAGCCGCAGAGCTCGGCAATAGTCGCGCTTTTTTGATCAGGCACCAATAGTCCGGTACTAAACAGTCATCTCCGTTTCAAAAAACTTCTGTAGTAATTTGTGGGTAGTCTGCGCATCGTCACTGCCCGCAAGTTCGCGGATGGAGTGCATTGCAAAAGTAGGCACACCCAAGTCCAGAGTCCGCACACCTAGTTGAGCTGCAGTAATTGGCCCGATAGTGCTGCCGCAACCCATATCACTGCGCACCACAAAGGTTTGGATTGGCAAATCCACTTGTGCAGCCAACTCTTTCACCATTGCACTGGTGACCGCATTGGTAGCATAGCGCTGGTTTGCGTTGACCTTAATCACTGGCCCCTGATTTAACTTAGGCCCATGTTGGTTGTCGTGTTTATTGGTAAAATTAGGATGTACCCCATGAGCATTGTCTGCGGAAATAAAAGTGGACGCATTTAATACTTGATGCAACAGTTCAGCCGTTGGATAAATACGCTGCAACACAGACATTAAGAAACTACCCTGAGCGCCTTCTGCCGACTGACTTCCCACTTCTTCGTGGTCATTACAGATTAATAACATGCCTTGATCCGTTTGAGCACCAATCATTGCTGTTAACCCTATATAACAACTCAACAAATTATCTAACCGAGCAGCTGCCAAAAATTCTTGCTTTATTCCCACTAAGGCAGGGGCCTGAAAGTCGTAAAAACTCAACTCATAATCAATCACCTGATTAACTTTGTGACCATTAGCCTTTAACTCATCTGCAAGCAGCGAACGCAGGCTAAAATCATCACCCAGTGATTGGCCTAATAGAACTGGCAAATCTGTTTGTGGGTTCACACTATGGTCTTTGTTAGCTTCTCGGTCTAGGTGTATAGCTAAGCTTGGAATACATGCCACAGGGCGTTTAAAATCAAGCAAATGTCTTACCAGCTGACCTTTAACATCCCGGCTAACAACCCGGCCCGCCAAAGACAAATCACGATCAAACCATGGATGTAATAATGCACCACCATAAACCTCAACACCCAACTGTTGATAGCCTTTACGTCGTATTTCTGGGTTCGGCTTAACCTTCAAACATGGGCTATCCGTATGAGCACCCACCATGTGAAGGCGTTGCAAAGCATTTTTTTGGGGCAACTGGAAGGCTAATATGGTTGAATCATTGCGGGTAATAAAATAGCGCCCTCCCGCCTCTAACTGCCATGTATCTGACACATCAAGTTGGCTGTAGCCAGCCGCTCTGAATTGGCTCACCATTGAAGCTACTGCATGAAAAGGAGTGGGTGAATCGCTAATAAAACTCATCAATCCGTCAAGGTAGGTTCGTTGTGGCATAATGTTTCTTATTCCATTGTTTTAAAGGTTTAGCTTTGTCACATTCTGGGTTGCAAACGTAACGATTCTGTAAAGCATTAGTAAATTACCTTACATTGACCTGAGACGTTTGAAAAACTCACTAAAATTAGGCTAGTATAGCTTAAACTAAGCTTTTGATGCTCAACCCTACTTGCCAGTTTAAAGGCCACGCTCTTATCTATGATTCCTGATACTCTTTTCACCACTTTGTACAGCTTTTCCGTAGCCATATACTGGCACCGACTATTGGCTAATTTGTTACTCATAGCAAGCTTTTTTGTAGCGCCACTTGTAACGGCACAGACTAATTCTAATGATGCCCTGGTGGAAATTAGATTCACTCAGCAGCAGGGTTTGTTAACCCAAGAAATTATTCAGTTGTTAGATCGCCAGCATTATCAACACAGAGAACTTGACGACCAGTTTGCCAGTGATGTTTTTTTCCGTTATTTAAAGTTACTCGACCCTCAGCATATTTACTTTAGCAAAGCAGACCTAGCCCCATTTAACTATCTCAATAGAGAACTTGACGACCTACTGGTGAAAGGTGATTTGGTGCCTATGGCTCAGCTTTACAATCTCCTGCAACAAAGGCGCCTGGCGTTTATCGACTTTAATTTAACCGCGTTATCTAAATTGGAACCGATGTTTAACTTCGAACTGCTAGAAGATATCAGCACATCACCCTTTAATGATCCTCGCTTAAGTAATCTAGCAGCAATCAAAGATAATTGGCGTAAACAGTTAAAGAATGTCTTTATTAATGGGCAACTGGACAATGAAACCGTTGATGAAATTAAGCAACGTTTAAAAAAACGTTACACAAGTATGCGTAAACGAGTGTTGCAAGTGCAGCTTAAAGACGCATATCAAGCAGTAAGTAACAGCATCACCACAGTTACAGATCCGCACACCACCTATCTTTCACCGCGTAATGTTGAAGACTTTAATATTGACATGAGCTTATCCTTGGAAGGCATTGGTGCAGTGTTGCAGCGCGACGATGATTACACTAAAGTTGTTCGCCTAGTGGTAGGAGGGCCAGCTGATAAAGCTGGCGACCTCCAGGCCTCTGACTATATTGTCGGTGTGGCCCAAGATGGTGAGGCAATTCAGGAAATCTTGGGATGGCGTTTAGATGATGTAGTTGATCAAATCAGAGGACCAAAAGGCACTTTAATAAATTTACAAATTATCCCAGGTGGGGATTTACAACAAACCAAAAAGACCATCCAAATTCGCCGTAACAAAGTTACCTTAGACGATCAAGCTGCAAAAAAATCAGTGATTGAAATAGAAACTGAGCAGGGCATCAGAAAAATTGGCGTCATCACTTTGCCAACTTTTTATATGGACTTTGCTGCCGCGCAAAGCGGTGACACCAACTATCGCAGCACTACTCGTGACGTATACGACCTGCTTCAGGAGCTGAAAGGCGAGTCTATTAATGGCATTGTCATTGACCTGCGCAACAACGGTGGTGGATCGTTGCGGGAGGCCAATCAACTCACAGGGCTATTTATCGAAACAGGCACTACGGTGCAGGTTCGTTACGCCGATGGTGTGATCCAAAAACAAATGGACCGCAACCCTTTGTTAGCTTACAACGGGCCTATGGTTGTCCTCATCAATCGCTATAGTGCCTCAGCCTCAGAGATTTTTGCAGCCGCAATGCAAGATTATAAACGCGCCTTAATCGTCGGCAGTCAAACCTATGGCAAGGGTACAGTGCAAACGTTTGGCGACCTGTCTAGTGGCCAGATCAAATTCACTCAAGCCAAGTTTTATCGTGTGTCTGGGGCCAGTACCCAACACAAAGGTGTTGTGCCAGATGTGGTTTTGCCCAGTTTAGATGACCCGACTAAAGTTGGTGAAAGCACCCAAGATCATGCCCTTAAGTGGGATCAGGTTAAGGCCATTGATCACAAAACTTATTTTGCATTTGAACACATTATTCCGCGACTGCAAGCGCAACAAGACCTGCGTAACCAGCGCAGTGCTGACTGGCAGTACACGTTAGCTATAGCTGAGCATGAGCGCGATAGACCAAAACAGCTTAGCCTTCACTTAGGTCAACGCCAACAATACTGGCAGGAGCAACAAGATTGGTATTTGACCCATATAAATGAATTGCGTCTTGGCCACCAGTTAGCCCCTGTAACTGATATCGAAGACCACGATTTTGACTATGATGACGCGCAAAAAGACCCTTATATATTAGCAGGTGCGAAGGTTATCGGTGATTGGATTGACATGGCTCACTAAGCCTTAGCTACACCACCCCATAACAGCATCATGGTGCCACCACTTGCATCACCTACTAAGGTCAATGGTGCTGTAGGTTTTTGATCGGCTAGCATCATACCTGTTAACGAACACGGCCCAATACCTTCAAACTCTACCACCGTAACGCCTGATAAGGGTTTCTTGTGCAGGTGATATCCTAGTTAGACGTCTGATGAGCAACTGATAAACTCTTTCATAATGTTGTTAGTGCTCACAAAAAAATTGCCCGCGTGAATCTGCAAATTAATTAAATCAATTCCATTATCGGTTCATTGAGTGCCGACAATTGCTCTCTTAATTCTAAAATATGCTCGCCCCAATAACGCTCGGTATTAAACCATGGGAAGCTGTGGGGAAAGGCTGGGTCTTCCCAGCGACGAGCTAACCATGCAGCGTAATACATCATCCGTAAAGTTCGCAGGGGCTCTATTAGCGCAAGTTCTCGTGGTTTGAAGTCATAAAACTCATTATAACCTTCCACTATTTCAGACAACTGTATGCGCTGTCGATCGCGATCGCCAGACAACAACATCCATATATCCTGAATAGCTGGGGCCATTCGTGAGTCATCAAAGTCGACAATATGGGGTGCATCATCGCGCCACAGCAAGTTGCCACCGTGACAATCTCCATGAACTCGAATGTAGCTCACTCCTTCAGCTTGCGCAAAAGCAGCATCAATGTGCACTAACAAGTCAGCAGTTAAGCTATCGTATGCGGCCTTCAGTTCTGTGGGTATAAAATATTTACTCACAAAGGCAACACTATCGTGACCAAACGTTTGAGGATCCATAGCGGGTCTGTATTGGTAGGTTTCTACAGCACCAAGGGCATGTATTCGTCCCAACAACCGACCCATTGTGTAAAGATTATCAAGGTCATCAAGTTCTGGTCCGTGTCCACCCTTGCGTTCAAACAAAGCAAACTGAAAGTCTTCATAGTTCAACAAACTAGCACCTTGGCTATTAACCAAAGGTGGTACCACCGGTAGTTCATATTCCGCTAAGGCCATACTAAAGTGGTGTTCCTCCAAAATTTGATCGGCAGACCACCGCTGGGGCCGATAGAACTTAGCAATGACAGGGACCTGTTGATTTTCAAGACCAACTTGATAGACACGGTTTTCATAACTGTTGAGGGCTAATATTCGCCCATCACACACATAGCCTTGGCTTTCAACCGCGTCCATGATGTAGCTTGGGGTTAATACTGAAAACGGGTGTATTTCGTTGCTCATAGTAGTCATTTGATAATAATGCAATGCCTAAGTATATCCTAAGAGCAACGGGTCATCTTGTAACTGCGCAGTCTAATAGTCCCCAAAGCTTGACAATACTCCTCCATAACCACGACATTGGAGTTTATACACAAATTAATAATGTAATTTACCATGTCCTTAAGCTACATTTGTGATGCTGATACCCCAAGGTCTAAGGTCAAAGAGGCAAACATATTCATAGTTATGACGATAATCAAAAGCTGACGAAAACCTTTGTATAATATAGGTTTAGCTCCGTATAATATGGCCCTTATTAAGCCTGTTAAATCAGGGGAGTTCCAATGACCGCTACCAACGCCCTCCAGTTCCCCATTAGTGAGGCACCCGCTATGGGCCAACCTTTGGCCGTTGCCGAAGGTGTTTATTGGTTACGAATGCCATTACCCTTTTCGCTTAACCATATAAATTTGTGGTTATTGGAAGACGATATAGGCTGGACCATTGTAGATACTGGGATCAATACCACCGCCTGCAAGGAACTATGGCAGCAGGTGTTTGATAACCACCTTAACAACAAACCCGTGCATCAACTTATTGTCACTCATTTACACCCCGACCATGTTGGTTTAGCGGGTTGGATCTGTGACCTTTGGAGTTTGGAGTTGCACATGTCCCGCACAGACTACATGGCCTGCCGAGTGCTTATGTCAGACACAGGTAAACCTGCACCTAAAGCAGCCATCAATTTTTACCGCCGTGCAGGTGTGACCAATCAACAATTAGAATCATACAAAGCCAAATTTGGTGGTTATGGCAAAAGTATTTATACCATGCCTGATAGTTTTGTGCGTTTACAAGATGGTGGGTCATTAACTATGGCTGGCCAAGAATGGAAGATTATTGTCGGTCGTGGCCACGCACCAGAACATGTGTGTCTGCTGTGCCCCGCACTCAATGTTTTTATCGCCGGTGATCAGTTGTTGCCCTCTATTTCTTCCAACGTTAGTGTGTGGCCTACGGAGCCTCACTCAGACCCGTTAAAAGACTGGCTTGATTCATGTGCAATGTTGCAACAACGAATCCCTGCTGATGTGCTAGTATTGCCATCCCATGGGCAAGTTTTTTTTGGCGCCCATCAACGTTTACAAAGGCTTATTGATGGCCATGAAACGGGGCTCGTTAAAGTACTTGAGGCGTGCCAACATCCGCAACGCAATGTGGATCTATTTAGCCAGCTTTTCCGACGCCCTATTAACGACGACGTACTCACACTAGCTGTAGGCGAAACTCAAGCCCATCTGAATTACTTAGTTAACAAAAATAAACTCCAAAGCAGCACTGACAACAAGGATGCTGTTTGGTATCAATCTGTTTAGAAGAAGACCATTTTATGCACATGATTACTATCAATTTTGAACCTGTCGAATTATTTAAGATCCTAAAATTTGAATCTATTGTAGGCAGTGGCGGTGAAGCCAAACAAAGAATTGGCGAGGGCCTAGTTAAAGTTAACGGTGAAGTAGAAACCCGCAAAAGCCGTAAAATGATTAGCGGTGACACTATTGAGTTTGAAAAACGTCATTACGAACTAAAACTTCCTTAAGCTATGAATATTGGTCGTTATTTTAATCCTGCCCATATAAGCTCAGGTTTTATTGCACCCTTAGTCGGCTACACCAGTTCTGCCGCTATCATTTTTCAAGCTGTCAATAGTACGGGTGCCAGTGATACCGTGGTAACCAGTTGGTTCTGGGCATTGGGTTTGGGCATGGGATTGTCAACAATTGGCCTGTCGCTATTTTATAAACAACCAATTCTCACGGCATGGTCGACGCCAGGTGCTGCTATTTTAGTGACTAGTTTAGCTGGAGTACCATTGGCCGAAGCCATTGGTGCCTTTGTATTATGTTCTCTATTAATCACCTTAGTAGGGTTATCTGGCTGGTTTGATCGCATCATGGACTACCTACCTCAATCTATCGCAGCCGCCATGTTGGCAGGGGTATTAGTACCCTTTGCAATGCATATGATTATGTCCCTAGAGTCTCAATTAGCCTTAGTTCTAGCCATGATGATAGCTTTTTTTATCAGCCGTGTGATTTGGCCCAAGCTTGCTGTCATGATCACCTTGATAGTGGGCATTTTTATTGCTGCCTGGCAGAATTTAATTGTTTGGCAAGATGTAAGCTTACAAGTGTCAAGCCCCATTTGGACCACACCAGAGTGGTCTTTGTCAGCGGCGATTGGTATTACTATTCCACTGTTCATTGTGACTATGGCTTCGCAGAATGTACCTGGTATAGTGGTATTGCGCAGTCACGGTTATGATGCACCCGCAGCCCCGCTGATCACATGGACAGGCATTACTGGTGTTTTGATGGCCCCGTTTGGAGGTTTTGCCTTTAATCTTGCCGCCATAATGGCGGCAATTTGCATGGGTAAAGAAGTGGACGCAGACCCAAAACAAAGGTATCGCTCTGCAATTTGGGCTGGTTTATTTATTATAGCCGCAGGGGTTTTTGCTGGTAGTTTAACAGGCTTATTTAACAGCATGCCCCAGGCGTTAGTAGTGACTATCGCCGGTTTGGCGTTATTGGGAACCATAAGCAGTAGCCTTAGCACTGCACTTGCCGGAGAAGCCGAACGCATTCCCGCCGTGATCACGTTAGTCACTACAGCTTCGGGTGTAGCCATGTGGGGCATCGGTAGCGCCTTTTGGGGCTTAATATTGGGCGCCTTAGCACTGCTAATTCAGCGCTCTTGTTCTCCTAAGCCCGCTTCAACTAAAATCTAGGACTGAAACTCCAGCATACATTTTTAGGCCTATTTACAGCAATAAACCGTTAATGTTCTGAGTTTAAGGTGCATAGACTTAAGGCACATATTACCGCTACTATCTAAACCTACATAATTCAAAACTTCCTTCTATGAAAACTGTTTACTCGCCCGACCACATTCTACGCAATGCCAAAACAGAACTCGCTGGAGGCCAATTGGTCACGCCTTTTGAATGTCATCAACGAGCAGATTATGTTGTAGCCGCTATTAAATCCCAACAGTTAGGTCAGATAGTCCCTCCTACACAGTGGCCACGCCAATATGTAGAAAGCATACACGACCCAGGCTACCTCACTTTTTTAGACACCGTTTGGCAACGTTGGGTAAACGCAGGCAACCAGGGTGAAGCTATCCCTAATGTTTGGCCTTCTCGCTCTATGCCTAGCCAACGCATCCCCAGACATATTGAAGGCCAATTGGGCTATTACAGCTTAGCTGGTGAAACCAGTATTAGTGGAGGTACCGCAGAAGCGGCATGGGTTTCTGCTAATGTGGCTTTGTCTGCTGCAGAACTATTGAATCAGCATGAACATAGCGCTTTTGCTCTTTGTCGCCCACCGGGACATCATGCCTCAAACGACCAATATGGGGGTTACTGTTTCATCAATAATGCAGCCATAGCCGCTCAAAAACTACGTTATGACGGCGCTCAAAAAGTGGCTATATTGGATGTGGATTTTCATCATGGTAATGGTACCCAAAAAATATTTTACCAACGCGATGACGTGTTATTTTGCTCTATCCATGGCGATCCTATGGTGGCTTTTCCTTATTTCTTGGGATTTGCCGATGAAACGGGCGAAGGCCCTGGTGCAGGCCTCAACCTCAACATTCCCCTGCCACCTGGCACACCCTACTCAATATGGCGCGTAGCACTTTGCAGAGCGATAACAAAAATACTTGGTTATGGAGCAGATGCTATAGTAGTTTCTTTGGGGGTTGATACCTTCGAAAATGATCCTATCAGCTTTTTTAAACTCAGAAGTGATGACTTTATTGACATGGGTAAGACCATCGCTAGTATGGGCTTGCCTACCTTGTTTATTATGGAGGGAGGATATGCCGTAGAAGAGATTGGTACCAATACTGTCAATGTTCTTAAAGGTTTTGAAAACCTAGCTGGATAGTCGCTATATGGCCTATGATTAAATCATCAAATAAGGCAAGATGGGTTTTTACATCTTACAAATAAGAGAATAATTCCATGCTTTCAGTCAATTCCTACTTCGACGACAATGTTAAGTCGATCGCTTTTCAAGGCAAAACTCTAACCACTACGGTAGGCGTCATGGATGTAGGTGAGTTTACCTTTGGTACTAGCCAATATGAAGTCATGACCATCATTGATGGAGAGCTTGAAGTTAAATTACCTGACACGGAAAGTTGGAACACCTTTACTAATGGTGACCAGTTTGAAGTAGAAGCGAATAGCAGCTTCGAAGTTAAAGTTGTACGCCAAACGGCTTACCACTGCACATACGAATAAATCCTTCAGCCAGCATTGCAATTGCAGCGTTCGACACATATTTGAATTAACTAAATAACATTCACTAGAGTCTAAGCTGATGCCCACCATTACCAGCCGCTGCCCCCATTGCCAAAAGAATAACCGCTTGCCTGCAGAACGGGTTAAAGACAATCCTAATTGTGGTGTTTGTAAACGTACTTTATTTACTGGCAAACCTGTTGCCGGCACCAGCGCCAACTTTAACGCTCTGATTGAAGGTGATAAACCCGTTGTAGTGGATTTTTGGGCGCCATGGTGTGGCCCCTGCGTTGGTTTCGCACCCGTATTTGAGCAAGCAGCTCAAGCAAGCTCTGATCAACTTCTCTTTGTAAAAGTAGACACTGAAGCTGAGAAAATGCTTGGATCTCAATTCAATATACGTAGCATTCCTACCTTAATGGTATTTAAAAATGGTAAGGTCGTAGATCAACTCAACGGTGCTTTACCACTGCAACAATTCGAGCAGTGGCTAAATGCGGCGGTGAGTAAATAAGGTTAAATTTGAACCTATTGGAGCGAAACGGACGATGAAAAAACTTAAGAATGAAAAAGAACTCCTCAAGAAAGCCATCACTCTAGGAGCGGTTTACGCCAATAAACGTGGTGTTGCACAATTTGAAGCCACCGACTCTGCGGCCAATAAAATAGAATATATCTACCGACTCCTGGTACATGACAATCTTATCCAACCGCTGCCAGAAAATCAGGTTTCTCAACCTAGCATGCAACACAAACTCGCTTTATGGGTAGATCGTCAAATGAACTCGTAAGTACATTATAAAGAACTAGAGGAGTCTACCTATGTTCCAAGATCCACAACCCTTCATCATCGTAGAACATCACTATCAGTGGTTAGAGATCACACTCAACCGTCCTGCCAGTTTCAACGCTTTGTCTCAAGAGATGATGCACCACCTAAAAGTGGCCATTGATCAGGTACATCAAAACGATAACCTTAGCTGCATTATTATCAAGGCCACCGGCAAAGCATTTTGCGCAGGCCATGACATCAAACAAATGCAGGCTAATGCCAAGCAAGACTACTACCAAGAATTATTTCATCAGTGCAGCCACCTTATGCAATCCATAGTGGAGTGCCCCATACCAGTGATTGCTCAAGTACAAGGTATAGCAACTGCCGCTGGCTGCCAATTAGTAGCCAGTTGTGACCTTGCAATTGCATCTGATGATGCTCGCTTTGCAGTATCCGGTATTAATTTAGGCCTTTTCTGTGCCACCCCAGCAGTCGCTCTTAGCCGCAATATTCACCCAAAGCAAGCTATGGAAATGTTGTTAACAGGGGAGTTTATCAGCGCCACCAAAGCTCAAAGTCTAGGTTTAATTAATGGTGTTGTGGCAAATGATGAACTTACGGCAGCCACGCGGGAACTAGCTACAAAAATAAGTCATAAGGCCAAAGCAGCTGTGCGCACGGGCAAAGCAATGTTTTACCCTCAATTAGACATGACGCTAGGGCAAGCCTACGAATATGCCACGGGACACATGGTAAACAACTTAATGGATGCGGAAACTCAAGGTGGCCTTGATGCCTTTGTAAACAAAAAATCTAAGGATTAATCGTGCAAGAACTCATACAAATCATCAATTTTGTGAAAGAAATTGATCAACTTAAATCTGTACTTAGAAAAACCCGTCCATTAGGCATGGAACGTTACGAAAACTCCGCTGAGCATTCATGGCAAGTCACCCTAGCCGCACTGATGTTGAAAGACTACGCAGCAGAGCCTGTGGATATTAATCGCGTGCTCCGCATGCTCCTAATCCATGATTTATGTGAAATTGATACCGGCGATGTAATTGTATATGACGCAGTAGGAAGCGAGCACGAAGAAGCAGAGGCTACTGCCACGCAACGCATCTTAGGTATGTTACCAAACGATATGGGGGATGAATATATTGCCCTGTGGCACGAATTTGAAACCGCTAAGAGTTCTGATGCACGCTTTGCCAAGGCCTTAGATAGAGCTTTACCCTTGATCCATAATTTAAATGATCAAGGCCACAGTTGGCAAAGTCATGGCATCACCAAGGAACAAGTGAAAACCGTTAATGGTGGCCGTATTAAAAAAGGCTGTCCACAACTGTGGGAACTACTTGAACCATTAGTCGACGAAGCCGAATTAAAAGGTTGGTTATGTTAGACCTAACAGGCATCAAGCTGGTAGACTACGCGCCCTAAATTCCCTATCAGCACATGTCCCTTGATTACTACCGCAAATATCACCATGCAGTTTGGCGCTAAGCCACTATTCGAAAACATTTCAGCCAAGTTTGGCCACGGCAATCGCTATGGTCTCATTGGTGCCAATGGGTGTGGTAAGTCCACCTTCATGAAAATACTCAGTGGTGAGCTAACACCAACTGCTGGCAATGTCTCCTTTTCACCTACTGACACCGTTGGCACCTTAAGCCAAAATCAGTTTGCCTTTGAAGACTACACAGTAATTGATGCAGTGATCATGGGCGATGTGAAGCTCTGGCAAGTCAAACAAGCCCGCGAAGCCATTTATAGCCAACTAGAAATGAGCGAAGACGATGGCATGAAGGTGGCGGAATTAGAAGTTGAATTTGCAGAAATGGACGGCTACAGTGCCGAAAGTCGAGCTGCAGAAATTCTGACTCAAGCAGGTATTGATGAATCCTTCCACTGGGGCCTGATGTCACAAGTGGCACCAGGTTGGAAATTACGTGTACTGCTGGCCCAGGCTTTGTTTGCTGATCCTGACATTTTGTTATTAGACGAACCTACCAACAACCTTGATATCACTACTATTAATTGGTTGACAGAGGTATTGGGGCAGCGTCGCAGCACCATGATCATAATATCTCACGATCGCTATTTCTTAAATTCTGTGTGTACCCACATGGCCGATATCGACTACGGTGAATTGCGCGTTTACGCCGGCAATTACGAAGCCTATACTGCCGCTTCTAACTTGATACAAGAACAGCTGCTTTCGTCAAATGCCAAAAAAAGCGCTGAACGTGAAGAACTACAGCAGTTTGTAGCACGATTTTCTGCCAACGCATCGAAAGCCAAGCAGGCTTCATCTAGGGCCAAACGATTAGAAAAAATCCAGCTAGATGAAGTCATTGCCTCTAGTCGGATCTCTCCCTATATTGGCTTTAGCGCCCATAAGAAACTCCATCGCCAAGCCTTAGTGCTAGAACAATTAAGTCACGGATTTGAAGATAGTGATCTATTTAACAAGGGCGAACTTATTCTAGAAGCTGGTGCAAAGTTGGCCGTTATTGGTGAAAATGGTGTGGGTAAAACAACATTTTTGCGCTGCTTATTGAATCAACTCAAGGCCAACAAAGGCGTCATTAAGTGGTCCGAAAATGCCGTACTGGGTTACTGCCCGCAGGACAGCAGTGACGATTTCAACTGCAATTTGACTCTCTTTGATTGGATGTCCCAGTGGCGCACTCCAAAACACGATGACCTTACCGTAAGAAGCATGTTGGGACGTTTACTGTTTACTGCCGACGACTACCTAAAGAAAGTAGCAGTATGTTCAGGTGGGGAAATGAACCGTTTATTATTTGGCAAGTTAATGATGCAAGATACCAACGTGTTAATTATGGATGAACCAACTAACCATTTAGACATGGAAGCAATTGAGTCACTTAACAAAGCCCTTAAGACCTACGATGGCACTTTAATATTCGTCAGCCATGACCGCGAATTCGTGTCTTCATTGGCCACAAGAGTGCTAGAAATAAAAGACCAAACATTAGTTGATTTTCATGGTACTTATGCCGAATACCTCGCCAAACAAGCGTTAGATAATAGTTAACCTTGCCGCCTTTAGAGACCACAGAAGCGCGCAGTGATACAGCTACCACCCAAGGCGTAAGTTAATAATCCGTCACCATTTATACTGGGAGTTAAGGTAAAGGTATAGCCGCCCGCTGCTGTGGTTCCAGTACCAGTGATCTTACCATTAACAGCGGATAGCTTAATGCTTTGGGTATTGCCACTGGACTTGGGTGCAGGTACAGCCAGCTCTGCAAAGGTATCGCAGGCGCTTACATCTTCCCCTGCTTGTAACAAACAAGCAGATTGGGCAACGCGTAAGGCATGACTATGTTGCACCACTTCCATAAACCGCGTTTTCTGAAGATAAGTTTGATAGGTGGGTACTGCGAAAGCCGCCAAAATACCAATTAAGGCCACTACAAGGAGTAATTCGAGCAAAGAAAATCCACTTATAAGACGCTCCTGTTTAACGTCTGAATTAAGACGACTATCCATTACATGCCACATATCACGTTCCTGTGATTATTTTGATATTCCCTAAATATAGTTCAAATGTAGATTTTTGCGGATGGCAGCTAAGACTAAACCCTACGGTTTCTTTTGATCTAATCTTGTTGATCTACCGATTCCAACAACGCGCTAGAAAAATCGTTCTCCAACTCATCACCAGCTATAGCATAATCGCCACTTGCCCAAGCACCTAAATCAATTTGCTGGCAGCGTTCGCTACAAAAAGGTCTATGGAGGTTTTTTGGGTTCCAAGTGAGGTTTTTTTGACACTGGGGGCAAGGGTACTGACTCATAGTTGATGGTCCGTCAAATAGCAAAGGTGGTGATGCAATTGTAATACTTGTTCACTGAGGTGGCTTAGATCATGCTGATTGTCCAGCACCCAATCCGCCTTATCCAAACGTTGCTGGCGCGGCATCTGAGTGTCAATTATGGCATCAATTTGATCCGCTTTAGCGCCGTCTCTTTGACACGCTCGCTGACGTTGATGCGCTTCACTGGCGTCTACAACCACCACAAAATCTATATTTTTATGTTGTGATGTTTCTAACAATAAAGGCGATTCTAAAACAGCATAGGTACTGGAGGCAACGGCAAGTTGCTCACCGATAGCAGCACCTATAAGCGGATGCAATAATGATTCTAACCATTGCCTTTGTGTTTTATCAACAAATATTTGCTGGCGTAAAGCAGCTCGATTCAAAGTGCCATCTTGGAGTAATATTTGGCTGCCAAAATGTTTAGCGATATGGCTGAGAGCAGGACTACCAACTAGCACTACATCTCTGGCAACCTGATCAGCATCAACCACCGAAATGCCAAGGGCTTTCAGCTGCGCACTCACGGCGCTTTTGCCACTACCAATGCCACCCGTGAGACCCACTATCATATTCGCAACCCACTAAAAAACAACAGAAGCCATTATATCAGTACTCTAGTGAGAGTCACATCATTTGCCCCATTTGAAACAACGGCAAATACAGAGCCAGCAAAATCAAACCCACGAAAATGGCCACCAAAATGAGCAATACAGGTTCTAGTAGCTGCTCTAACCACTGACTTTGACTTACCACCTGAGCTTCATAATAGCCTTGTAAGTGGTTAAAACTCAAGGCTAAGTCACCCGCTGCTTCTCCTACACGGATCAGCTGCAAAACTTGGGGTTGCCATGCCATTTGGGTTAATATCTGGCTTAATCTTCGGCCTTGGTGAAGCTCCACAATCGCCCTTTTTAGATCTCTAGATATATGTTCCCAGGTACTGCCATTGGCGGCCAGCGTTAGGCAGTCTAGCAATGGCACACCTGCCTTAAAGGTGAGAGACAGAACTAAAAATACTTCTGCATGGCTGTGTAAATACATCAAACGGCCAAGGCCTGGAAAATGCCATAGCACCCACTCTAGTTTCACTCTGGTCTTGGGTATAGACCAGAGCCAAATCAAAGCTATATAAGCCAATATAAAGGCCACTAATATGCCCCCCATACTCGCCTTAACAGTATCGGAGAAAGACAATAACCACCGAGTCAGAGTAGGTAATTCATATACCCCTGCAGCATATAAATTAACCACCTGTGGCACCACCCAATAGACAATCAACAAGCTCACAGCCAAACCGCTCAATAGCGTCACCAAAGGCATAAACAAGCTGCGCTTAAAACGACGTTTTAGGTTTGTCTGACGTGTGCGCTGTTGATGAATTTGAGTCAATAACTCTGCTAACTCCCCACTCGCTTCACCAGCTGCGACTAGTTGCACTATAGTTTGTGGAAATATTCGGCTTTGGGACAAGGCTTGGGAAAAACTTGCTCCCGTCAATAATGCGTTTTGAAGCTGTATTAGTTCATAACGCAACCGCACTGGTGCCTGCTCCAAACGAACTAAAGTGATGCAAGACAGTAAGGGTAACCCGGCACACAGCAATTGAGACCACTGCCCCAGTAACGCTTGCAAGTGCTTGTGGTCGATAAGTTTGGGCCAGTGGCGCTGCCAAGGCCACAAGTGCTGGGCTGTATTTAATTTAATACCTTCAAATGCTAGCTGAGATCGCAGTAGTTGACGGCTAGAACACTGGCGCACACCACTGCTTTGAGCATGCTTGGCATCCAAGCCATACCACAGCCACCAATGCCACATTACCAAGTAACTCGATTCACTTCAGCGGTGCTGGTATGTCCTGCAAGGACGCGCCATAGACCCTGACGACGCACCCCGGCCCCATACTCTAGTTCCTGTACTTGCCGCTGAGCCACTGAGTCACGTTTCGACTGATCCATCACCATAACATCAAATACTCCAAGTCGTCCCCTGAAGCCCCCATGGCAAGCCTCACAGCCCACAGGTAAACATGGATTTACTACTCCAAAACAAAACTCGTAGGTAGCCACTGCATCACACCACTCTTCACTGCCCATTGCAGCTAACTGTAATTCAGTCATCGGCTGCTTACATTCATTACATAAGCGGCGCACCAAGCGTTGATTTATAATTAAACTCAAACAGTAACTTAGTGCCAACATATCCACACCTAAACCATGGCAGCGATGCATGGCTTCGCTAATACTGCTTGTATGCATGGAGGTCAGTAGAAGATGTCCTGTTTGTGCAGCCTTTAACGCAACGTCTGCGCTATCAAAATCACGCAACTCACCAAGCATAATTACATCGGGATCTTGACGGAGCAAAGCCCTAAGAATGTGGCTGAAAGATAGGTTAATCGCATTATTTACTGCTACTTGATGTACCCCAAGTAGCGCAATTTCTACTGGGTCTTCTGCACTGACAATATTGATATGGGGTGCCTGGATTTTTTTTAGGCAGCTATACAAAAACATCGTTTTACCGCTGCCCGTCGGACCTGTTACCAAGATAAGGCCTTGCGGTTTGCTCAGCTGACGATTAACAATTTGGAGCTGCTGAGGTGAGAGACCTTGTTGGCAGATATCAATATTTTGTTGTTGCCATTGCAACCGTAACACCAATTTTTCCCCCCAATGTCCAGCCAAGCTACTGCAACGTATATCTACCCACTTGTCGTTCAGTTGCCATTGAAAGCTGCCATCTTGCGGACGACGAGACTCACTGATATCCATTTCTGATAGCAGCTTAATACGTACAACAATGGCGTCAGCAGCAGATGCTGGTAGTTGATCGAATGGGGACTTAAGTAACTGCATAAGGCCATCGACCCGCATACGTATACGCATGCTCTGGGACAATGGTTCCAAATGTAAATCGGAGGCGTCCGCGACAGCGGCAATTTCTAATAACTGGTCCGTCAAAGCAATAACGTTGTTAAGAGAGACGGGGCTATAAAAGGGAATATCAGACATCGACGCGTCCTTGCGTTATTTATCCATCCCTTAAGCTTAGGTTATATTTTAACAATAGCGCCTAGTTTATTGTTTTACTTCATTTCCCCACTAAGCTGGCGTGCTAGATCGACAGCGTAGTTATCGGTCATACCGCCAATAAAGTCCATGGTGCAGCATAAGGCCTGATACGCAGTTGCACCCTTTTCAGGACGATGCGCTCCCATCAGTGCAAGGTGTTTTTCGGCTTTAAAAGATAACCGTTTGTCTCCCAATTGTTGATCTAAGGATAAGGCTGCAGGAACAAACCCATCAAGCAATTTCTCTAGCACCGAGTAGGCTGCCAACTCCGTACGATGGCGCTCAGGAGCTAAGAATATGCGATTTTTTGCTAACGCTTTAGCATCGCCAATAACTTGCTGAGTAACGGGGTCACAATGGGAAATTAAATCGCCCTCTAACCGACCCTCTAATAAAGCTGGTATATGCTGCATAAATGCATGTGCTGCAGACTGCACTAGATAATCAATGACTTTGCCACGCAATAACGCCAAGCGACGAGTCGAGTAATATACATCGACCATTGCCGTGCGTTCAGGAACTGCAAGGGCCCCAGTAATTGGGGCTAACAACTCCAACACATCCTGTTCGCCTATCATGCCTAGCTCTACACCGTCTTCTAAATCAATAATGGCGTAACAAATATCATCGGCAGCTTCCATTAGATAGACCAATGGATGACGACACCATTCAAAATCTGCTCGCTGTAATAAACCTAAACGACCAGCAATGTCAGCTAATATATGTTTTTCTGATTGCAAGGCTCCGAACTTAGCCTTTCTCTCACACTGCATTGAGTTCGATAACCATGGGTATTTCAGAAAGCTTCCCAAGGTAGCGTAGGTGAGGCGCATCCCGCCATTAAACTGATGATATTCTAACTGCGTAAGGGTACGTAGACCTTGGGCATTACCTTCAAAATTAAGTAGGTCGGCCTGTTCTGCAGAGCTCAACCGGTCCATTCCTCCTTGCTGTGTATAGCTAGCGAACCAATGGCGAATTGAGCTCTCTCCAAAATGACCAAACGGGGGATTACCTATGTCGTGGGCTAAACACGCTGACTGTACGATAGCACCTAGGTCATGGGGTTCGATCCAATCTGGCCAATGGGCCTGATTTTTCAAACTGTTGCCTACTTGAATTCCTAAACTACGACCAACACTAGACACCTCTAAACTATGGGTTAAGCGATTATGTACGTGATCATTATGAGACAATGAGTGGACTTGGGTTTTGTGCCCCATCCGCCTAAATGCACTGGAGAATATCAGCCGATCATAATCTTTGTGAAATGGGGTGCGGCCTTGGTGGTGCTGTTCGGTATAGGGCTTGCCAAAACGCTGATCAGCTAACAAACCTTGCCATGTCATGGCCATTGTTGATGTCCTTGTGGATAAGTAACAAATATTGCTGTTACTTGGGACGGATATAGTGCCCTAAGTACAAGGTCACCACACCCATCATAGGGTAAGTGATAACTACTCTAGCACGATTATAGAACGAATGCGTGCGAGGGTAGCGTCGCCGATACCTTTGACATCAAGCAATTGCTCTAGGTTGGAAAAACCTCCAAGCTGGTCACGCAATGTGATAATAGCAGCAGCCCTAACCTCACCAACGCCATCAATGGCCTCAACAAGTTCAACAGCGGTGGCTGTATTAATGTTAATAGGCAATGTGTCTTGAGCTAGGGAGAGGGTTGAAAAGGACCCAAAGGTGATGGCAGCGGATAATAGCAACAAGGCTATTTGACGAGTTAGCTTCATGATCTACTCCTTGATTAAAAAAATGAGTCTCTAATTCCATGAGACTCATTAAGCCTAGCACAAAATAACAGAAGTGCTAGGCAAGTTCTTGCTCAATCAGTTCCAAGGCTTTCATTGGATCATCTGCTTGAGTAATAGGCCTGCCAACTACTAGGTAGTCACTACCTGCTGCAATTGCTTGGGCAGGCGTCATGATACGTTTTTGATCCCCAGCCACAGAAAAATATGGGCGGATACCTGGCGTAATCAATTTAAACTCTCGACCTAATTCCATCTTCAATAGTGCCGATTCTTGGGCTGAACAAACAACACCGTCAAAACCAGAGTCTTGGCTCAAGCGAGCCAGTGAAAGCACTCGTTCCACTGGTGATTGGTCTATGCCTGTAGTTTTCAAACCCACAGCATCCATACTTGTTAATACCGTCACTGCAATCAATAAGGGTTGATGGCCACCTTTAGCCTTAAGCTCAGTTCGAGTCGTCTGCATCATCTCTGCACCACCACTGGCGTGCACATTGACCATCCACACACCCAGACGCGCTGCAGCCAATACGGCTTTAGCTACGGTGTTTGGAATATCATGAAACTTAAGGTCTAGAAATATTTCAAAGCCGTGTTGTTGCAGTTGTTGCACCAGCTGTGGACCAGCAGCGGTAAAAAGTTCTTTACCTACTTTTAGACGACAGCGTGTTGGATCTAACTGGCGTGCCATTGCCATGGCTTGGTCTGCAGAGTGATAATCTAAAGCCACAACAATGGCTGAATCCTGCCTCAAGTTACTCTCCTTCTAATCCATAAATGGGCTTGGTGCTGCCCCACTGATGACAACTAGGACATTGCCAATGCATGGAGTTACCCGCAAAACCACATTGTCGACAACGATACTGTGGCTTACTACTTTGAAGCGCCACTGTCAGGCCCTTTAGTACTTGCAAACTATCTTTCGCATTCGCAGATGCCCACTGCATGTGCAGATCGATGAGGTAATTAAAGCCTCTTAAAGATGGCCTTTGACGAAGATTTTCGGTCACATAGGCCGCTGCTGCAGAATCATTTTGCTGGCCTATTTCTTGGGCTTGAGCTAATAGCAGGCTAGTACTTGGGTGTTGCGACATAGTCTGGCTCAACCAATCTCGCCACCCATTTATATCAGCAAGCTTAGTAAAGCATAAATGCAACGGTTGAATGATTTCAGACACCAACTGCAGGTCTTGCTGGGCCATGATCAACAAGTGCCTTTTGGCGTCTATGTAGTTGTCTTGCTGCATGCTTAATTTAGCTCGCAAAAAGCTTACTCTCGGATTATCAGCATTATGGCGCTTAGCACGCTTTAAGTAGGCAAGGCATTCTTGTTCTTGATTTGACTGCAATGTTTCTTCGGCCAGTTCGCAGCAAAAGTGAGATAGCCGCTGAGCTAAATCGACGGTGGCCGATACGTTAGCAGCAGATCCTACTTCTAGGGCTTTGTGCCAATCCTGCTCACGCTGGTAAACGTCAACTAATAACTCTGTAGCTTTAGCTTTTTGCCGATTAGGCTGTTGAGCCACATCGAGCAATAGTTCTTCTGCGCGGTCTAATAGACCAGCTTTGATAAAATCGTGCGCTAATTCCAGTTCGGCCAGCATCAATTGTTCTTGGTCTAGGTCTTTGCTAGACAGGAGATTTTGATGAATCTGAATGGCTTTATCAACTTCACCACGGCGCCGGAATAAACTTCCCAAAGCCAAGTGAGTATCAACAGTTTGTGGATTAACCTCTAGGGCGCGAATAAACAATTCTAGCGCTTCATCTGTTTGTTGGTTTAACAAGTAATTAAGGCCACGGTAATAATCAGCTTGTAGGCCCAACTGAGAATTTTGTTTTTGTTGATTTTCTCTTTGACCTAACCACCAACCGATGCCTAAGGCCGCAATTAATACAATAAGTAAGGAGGCGTCCATGTTTATCGAGTAACCTTATTTCCAGATTGTGTTTGATTCAATTTAGATAACTGGCGCTGCAACTGCGCATTGTGACGCTTCAATTTAAAGGTTACAAAACTGTAAATAAATGCGCAGAAAAGCATACCCATAGCCAAGCTTAATAACAGCCAGATAGCCATACTAGTTGGGGGTAATTGAAAAAATATAAGATCTAAAGAGACAGCCTGACTATTGCGAGTGCTAAACAACACACCAACAACCAAGGCCACCATGGTGATGACAACGAAGAGTAGGGCCTTTATTAATTTCACGTGCTTTTACCTAATCAGGATGGTTGAATCGAAGCCCACCTTTACCAACGATAGTCCATTATAGACTATCGTTTACCTGATCGCGTAACTCTTTACCTGGTTTAAAGTGAGGAACGTACTTTGCCGCTAAATCTACCGAATCGCCAGTTTTTGGATTGCGCCCAGTTCTTGGTGCTCGATAGTGTAAACAAAAGCTGCCAAAGCCTCTTATTTCAATTCGATCACCAGCAGCCAACGCATCAGCCATATGGTCAATAATGGCCTTAACCGATTGTTCCACATTCTTTACAGGAATGTTTTCGAAGCGATCAATTAAATTTTCAATCAGTTCAGACTTACGCATAGTCTATCCTTTTTGTTATTTTTTTTGCTGTTCCTTAATAAGGTCACCAATGGTAGTCGGGCCTCCGGATTCAACTGGTTTAGTCTTCAGCTCCTGCATTTGCACACGCTGCTGAGCAGCCTCTTGAGCCCGAACTGCTAGACTAATAGAGCGGCCTTTACGATCTAAGCTAGCAACAAAGCTGGTAATAGATTGACCTTCCTTAAAGTCTGCTAACTCTTGGCCTTGTGCCAATTCGCCGCGTTTTAAGAATCCTTGCACACCTTCAGCTAAGTTAACCAACAAACCACCAGAAGTAACTTCTGCAATGGTACCAGTTACCTCCGTGCCTTTAGCGTTAGCAGTAGCATAGTTCGAGAACGGGTCACCTGCCATTTGTTTGATACCAAGAGCAACACGTTGACGCTCTGTATCAATAGACAAGATCACTGCTTCAATTTGTTGGCCTTTTTGGAAGCCTTCTAGCAAGCTTTCATCGCTCTTATTCCAATCCACATCCGATACATGAACAAGACCATCAATGCCATCTTCTAGGCCTATAAATAGACCAAAATCAGTCTTAGAGTTTAACTTACCGGAGACCTTATCACCTTCTGAGTACTGCTTAGAGAAGGCAACCCACGGGCTTTCGCTACACTGCTTCATGCCTAAAGATAAACGGCGTTTTTCACCATTAATATCTAAAATCATAACTTCAATTTCTTCACCTACAGTTACCATCTTAGATGGGTGTAAGTTACGCTTCATCCAGCTCATTTCAGAGGCGTGAACTAGGCCTTCAATACCATCAGAAACACGAGCAAAACAGCCATAATCTGTCACAGTGGTCACAGTGGCTGGCAAACGGCTACCTACAGGGTAAGTATCTGTAAAGCTGGTCCAAGGGTCCTGTTGAAGCTGCTTCAAACCTAATGAGACGCGTTGTTTTTCGGCATCAAACTTCAAAACTTTTACTTCAATATCAGCGCCAGCAGTTAACATTTCGCTTGGGTGTTTAATGCGACGCCAAGCGATGTCGGTAATATGTAGCAAGCCGTCTAGGCCACCAAGATCGATAAACGCACCGTAATCAGTCAAGTTCTTCACAAAGCCTTTCACAACTGCACCTTCTTCAAGGGTCGACAGGACTTGCGTACGTTGAGCTTTGTTGGCTTCATCCATCAAAGCACGGCGAGATACAACAACATTGTTACGTAGCATATCAAGCTTGATAATTTTAAATTCTAGGTCAATACCCTCTAAATGAGAAACATCTTGTAACGGACGAGTATCAATCAAAGAACCCGGCAGGAAGGCACGGATACCACCTAACTCAACGTTAAAGCCACCCTTAACACGGGCACTAATAACGCCGGTAACGGTTTCGTCATCTTTTTGGATTTTTTCAAGTTGATGCCAGCGTTCCATTTCACGAGCACGTTCACGAGATACTTGGGTTGCACCTAAGCCATCTTCGATTTCCTGCAGGGCGACTAACACGTCATCACCAACGGCAACTTCTAGTTCGCCAGCTGCATCGAGAAATTCACTGCGTGAAACCACGCCTTCAGACTTTAAGCCAACATTAATGGTGACGACTTCACTATCAATAGCAATGACTACACCAGTAATCAAAGCACCCTTCTTCATCTCTACCTGTTCAAGACTTTCTTCAAACAGATCTGCGAAACTTTCGCCCATGGACATACTCGATGAGGTTAACGATGCGCTCGGAACTGACTTGCAGTATGGGCGTCTCGAGATACCTCTAGTTAGTTAATATTACGCAACGATGTTATAAAGCACCTTTACTATGAATAAATGTAAGGATCTTTTGCTCCACATCTAAAATGCTCATGTGGGTACAATCGATCACTAACGCATCGTCGGCAGGTTTCAAAGGGGCGATAGTCCGATTTTCGTCACGCTCGTCCCGCTGCTGAATATCCGTCAGTATGTCCGACAGGCTAGCACTCAAGCCCTTGCTTTTCAACTGTTTATAACGTCTATCCGCTCGTTCTTGTGCACTTGCCGTTAAGAAAACCTTGACTGGGGCTTCTGGAAAGATCACTGTTCCCATGTCGCGCCCATCTGCAACTAAACCAGGTAATTCTGCAAAAGCGCGTTGCCGGTCCTGCAAAGCCTTGCGAACCAAGGTAAGACTTGCCACCTTTGAAGCGTTCATGCCGCACGCTTCCGTACGAATGGAAAGGCTCACGTCCTCCCCTTCTAACACCACCTGGACACCATCACCGTGGGCTTTAAATTGCACATCTAGACAGCCGGCAATATCCGCTACAGCCAACTCGTTTTCAGTGCTTACACCGTGATGCTCTGCAGCCAAAGCCACTAAACGATACAAAGCACCACTATCGAGCAAATGGAAACCCAAACGGTCTGCAAGTAATTTACATAGCGTACCTTTGCCAGAGCCACTAGGTCCATCAATTGTAATAATGGATACATTTTTCATGACTGAAATTCCTCTTCAAGGGTCATACCTACCGCTTGCGCTAGTTCCACAAAGTTAGGAAAAGATGTGGCCACATGGGCACAATCTAGAATTTTTATAGCAGCTCCACCCCGTAAACCAGCGATGGTAAAGGCCATGGCAATACGATGGTCGTGATGAGTGACAATCTGCGCAGGACCAAACTGAGTATCTGCACCCATACCCTCAATAATGGCACCACCAGCTGTGCCTTCAATGGATACTCCCATTGCGCTTAGGCCATCTACCATAGCTTGGATACGGTCACTTTCCTTTACCCGCAACTCTTCAGCGCCAGTAATTATGGTGGTACCACTAGCACAAGAGGCTGCAACCATCAGCGCTGGAAATTCGTCAATAGCCAATGGCACTTGATCTTCGGGCACATGGATACCTTTAAGTGGCGCATACTTTATATGCAAGTCGGCTACTGGTTCGCCGCCAACTTCTCGCTCATTTTGAACCGTCAAATCTGCACCCATTAAACGCAGGATATTAACTACCCCAATACGAGTTGGATTCATGCCCACATGTTCAATAACAAGGTCTGAATCTGGGCAAATAGCTGCAGCCACTAAAAAGAAAGTGGCTGATGAAATATCTGATGGCACATCTATGTCAGTGGCCATTAGTTGCCCTTGTCCCAAAATAGAACAAGTATCTACAGTACGCTCAACCCCGTAGCCAAACCCTTTAAGCATACGCTCCGTGTGGTCACGGGTTGGTGCAGGTTCGGTAACGCTGGTATGACCTTTAGCGTACAAACCAGCCAACATAACGCAGGATTTTACTTGCGCACTTGCCATAGGTAAGTCGTAGTGAATGCCGGTCAACTGTTGGCCACCTTTAATTTTCATGGGCGGGCAACCTCCCTCCGCTGTGTCAACTATAGCACCCATTAAACGTAATGGTTTAGCCACCCGCTCCATAGGACGCTTGTTTAGCGACACATCACCACTAAGTTCTACATCAAATGCTTGGCCTGCCATTAAACCCGCCATTAAACGAATGGTGGTGCCAGAGTTTCCAACGTAGAGGGGGCCAGGTGGCGGCTTGAGTCCATTAAGACCGACACCATGCACCACAACCTTCCCTTCTGCAGGGCCTTCGATAACGACGCCCATATCACGGAACGCTTGCAACGTTGCCATGGCGTCCTCGCCTTCTAAAAAGCCACTGATATGAGTGGTACCTTGCGCCAATGCACCGAGCATTATGGAGCGGTGAGAAACGGACTTGTCTCCAGGAACGCGGATGCGTCCTCGGACTTGACCACCTGGATGTACGTTAAAGTGTTTTGTATTTGTCATAGTTCCAGTATAGGCAGAGCTTGCCAATATTTTTTCAAAATGATGTCGTGCACTTCGTGCTCTGGTTAAGATCCCCATCATGGTTTGACTGTCACCCGAGGCCACAGCATCCCTTAAATCAGCCAAACCTTTGGTAAACTGATCTAACGTTTTAAGGCAGGCATCACGGTTGGCTATAAATACATCATGCCACATGGTTGGATCACTACCTGCAATACGAGTAAAGTCTCGAAAACCACCCGCTGCGTAGCGAAAAATGTCTTTATTGTCTGTATTTGATGCTAACGTGTCCACTAGCGAAAAGGCCAAAAGATGCGGTAAATGGCTCGTTGCAGCCAATACTTCATCGTGCCGTTCAACCTCCATCAGTAAAATTTCGCTACCTACACCGGACCACATATCACCTAACACCTCTATGGCGTGGGGATGGCTAGTAGGCAACGGGGTGATAATAAATTTGTGATCAATAAATAAGTCAATATTCACCGCATTAATGCCGCTGCGCTCAGACCCAGCAATGGGGTGTCCGGGCACAAAGCCTGGTGGAGGGGTGACAAAAATATCATAGGCTGCGGCAATAATATTGCCTTTTACGCTCCCTACATCTGTTAACAACGTATGAGCACTTAGGTGAGGTGCCACTAGGGCCAATACCTTTTCCATGGCTTTCACGGGAACAGCTAACACCACCACGTCCATTTGACCAATAGTGGCTGCCAGATCCGTCACCTGATGGTCTATTACGCCTCGATCCTGTGCCTGCTGCATACTCGTTTGGTCTAGGTCGTAGCCCCACAGTTGGTGCTTTTGGGTGCGTCGCAATGCCGCAGCCAAAGAACCACCTATCAGGCCTAAACCCAGTACTAATACGTTGCCATGGCGAAAAGACAAAGGTGTCTCAGGTGCCAAGGCCATTAGAGTACCGCCTGCGGGTATGACCCTAATAAACGCACTTCTACAGAGTCTTGATCTAGGTCTTTTAGCACTTGCTGTACTTTGCTATCGCTATGATGGCCTTCAAAATCAATATAGAAAACATAACCCCATGCGCCCTGTCCCGAAGGCCTTGACTCAATACTGGTCATACTCACATTATGACGATGGAATGGTTCCAATATATGATACAAGGCGCCTGGTTTGTTACGAGCCAACACTAGTAAAGAGGTTTTGTCTTGGCCAGAAGCTGGCACTGTAGCGTGGCCAATAATCAAGAAACGTGTAGTATTGTCTGGCTGATCTTCAATGTTTTCGTGTTTAACGTCTAATTCATACAGGTCTGCTGCCATAATGCCTGCAATAGCGGCCACTTTACCTGCGTCAGCACCCGTCTGTTGTGCCACCCGACGAGCCGCCTCTGCATTGCTACTCACTGCAAAACGTTCTGCTTGGGGCATATGGTTATCCAACCACGAACGGCACTGAGCTAAAGACTGGGAGTGGGAATATATACGCTCCACTTGAGATAAATCCGTACCCTGCTTCACCAATAAATTTTGGTGAATGCGCATCTCCACTTCTCCAGAAATGACCAAGGAAGAATGGCGAAAGCTATCCAAAGTATGGTTGATCATACCCTCAGAGGAGTTTTCGATAGGTACTACGCCATAATGAGCACTCTTCGCTTCTACTTCACGGAACACCTCATCGATAGAACCTAAGGGTGCGCTGATCACCGAATGTCCAAAGTGTTTCAGTGCTGCTGCTTGAGTAAAGGTGCCCTGAGGCCCAAGAAAGGCAATTCGCATAGGCTGTTCGTGGGCCAAGCATGCCGACATCAACTCACGAAATAGGCGTGCCATCTCCTCATCATCCAGTGGGCCTTGATTACGCTCCATGACCCTGCGCAGCACTTGCGCCTCTCGCTCTGGTCGATAAAATACGGCGTCATGGCTACCTTGATACAGCTGTTTAACTTCTGCAACTCGCTGTGCACAAGTTGCTCGTTGATTAATAAGAGTTTGTATTTGTTGATCAATTTGATCAATATCTTGGCGCAATTGGCCAAGTTCTTGTTCTTGTGTTAATGCCGGCTTGGTCATAATTTTTAAGCCCAGTGTCGTGTTTCAAAATCTTTCATAAAGGCGACCAGTGCAAACACTGCCGCTTCGGGAACTGCATTATATATGCTTGCTCTCATACCACCCACACTACGGTGACCCTTAAGGTTAAGCAAACCATTCGCTTGCGCCTGCTGTAGAAATTCAGCATTCAAAGCTTCATCCTCCAATATGAAAGTGACGTTCATTTTAGAGCGATTAGCAATAACAATATTATTTGAATACAACCGACTTTCATCAATTGCTTGGTAAAGACGGTTTGCTTTGACAGCGTTTTTTTCAGCCATAACCCCAAGACCACCTTGTTGCAAGAGCCAATCGAACACCAAACCAGCTAAATACCAGCCATAGGTTGGAGGGGTATTTAGCATGGAATCATTAGCCGCTTGTAAGGCGTAGTTGAACGGGTTGGGTGTTGTTTTACTGGCGCTGCCCAATAGGTCTTCCCGAACAATCACTAAGGTCAGTCCCGCTGGGCCAATATTTTTTTGAGCACCCGCGTAAATAACACCAAACTGAGTCACATCAATCGGTTCTGAAAGAATGGTTGACGACATGTCCGCTATAAGCGGCACTGCACCGGTATTAGGCACATAATCAAACGCCAAACCACCAATTGTTTCATTCGGACAATAGTGCACATAAGCAGCGTCTTTATTGAATTTCAGCTGCCCTTGACTAGGCACATTGAGGTAGCCACCAGATGCACTTGATGCAATCTCTGATGCTGCACCATAGGGCGCCATAGCAGCGATAGCTTTGGCTGACCAAATTCCAGTATCTATATAATCTGCATGGGTTTTAGTCCCCAGCAAATTCATGGGTAATAGAGCAAATTGGGCCGTAGCTCCACCTTGCATAAACAACACTTTATAGTTGTCTGGAATACCCATCAACTGACGCAACTTAGACTCTGCTTCTTGAACCATTGCCATATAGGCAGGGTGCCGGTGACTAATTTCCATCACCGACAAGCCACGGCCTTGCCAATCTAACAATTCCGCTTGCGCCCGCTCTAACACGGCCGTGGGCAGTGCGGCAGGACCAGCGCAAAAGTTAAACTGACGCGTGCTCATGGACCGCTACTCCTTTTCCGGTGCATCCGTCGTCGTCAAAGCTTCATCCGTGTCTGCCTCAGGACTACTTTCTGTAGACTGTTGCATGCTTTGCTCTGCAACTTCCTCAGAGTCCTCTTCCATGGTTTCAGCAACTCGTGCAACCTGCACCAGCTTTTCGCCTTCTTGTACCTTAATTAAGGTCACACCTTGAGTATTACGACCCAACACAGAAACTTCGCTAGTGCGCGTACGTACTAGAGTACCTTGGTCACTGATGAGAATTACTTCATCACCATCAAACACTTGAACTGCACCGATAAGGGCACCGTTACGTGCAGACATTTGAATAGCAATAACACCCTTACCACCACGACCACGGACAGGGTAGTCTTCATTGCGGCTTTGTTTGCCATAACCATTTTCACTAGCAGTCAGTATACGGCCTTCAATTTGAGGCATAATAAGACTAATGACGATGGCATCTTCAGCAAGACGTATGCCACGCACACCACGAGCGGTCCGGCCCATGGGACGTACATCGCCTTCATTAAAGCGCACAGCCAAACCATTGCTCGCAAATAACATGATTTGCTGATTACCATCGGTCACTGTTGCTCCAATAAGGGTGTCACCTTCATCCAAACCAAGAGCAATTAAGCCACTAGTACGAGGACGTGCAAAGGCAGTTAGTGGCGTCTTCTTAACAGTACCACTAGCAGTAGCCATAAATATGTAATGACCTTCTTGATAGCCACCCTCTGGCAACGGCAGTATAGTGGTTAATCGCTCTCCCTCTTCCAACGGCAAGATATTAATAATGGGGCGCCCACGGGCCGTTCGACTGGCTTGTGGGATTTCAAACACCCGCAGCCAATACACTTTACCGCGATTACTGAAGCATAATATAGTGTCGTGAGATGAGGTCACCAGGAGGTGTTCTACAAAGTCGTCCTCTTTGACTCCCGTGGCTGCTTTACCACGACCACCTCTACGCTGAGCTTGGTAATCACTCACAGGTTGAGTCTTAGCGTAACCACCATGGGAAATAGTTACCACCATATCCTCTTCAGGGATTAAGTCTGCTACAGTAAGATCTTGACGTGAAGCGACGATTTCTGAGCGACGCTCATCGCCATAGGCCTCTAACACTTGCACTAATTCTTCACGAATTACTTCTAACAAACGTTCAGCAGACCCTAGTATTTCTAACAATTCTGCAATGCGCTCTAACAACAACTGGTATTCAGTAACAAGTTTATCTTGTTCTAGCCCTGTTAAACGATGTAAGCGCAGTTCCAAAATAGCCTGCGCCTGCCCATCAGAGAGTTGGTACTCATCACCATGCAGACCAAATGCGGCACCTAAGGTATCTGGCTTACAAGCATCTGGTCCAGCGCGTTCAAGCATAGACACTACTCGGCCAGCAGGCCAACGTTGGGCAACCAACTTCTCACGAGCTTCCGCAGCATTGGCGGAGGTTTTAATAAGCTCGATCACTGGATCTATATTAGCCAAAGCCACCATCAGCCCTTCAAGAACGTGTCCTCGCTCACGGGCCTTACGCAATTCGAATAAAGTACGACGGGTCACTACTTCACGGCGGTGACGCACAAAGGCTTCAAGCATTTGTTTAAGGTTTAATGTACGTGGTTGCCCATCAACCAGAGCCACTACGTTAATGCCAAATACATTCTCCATCTGCGTTTGGGTATACAGATTATTGATAATGACCTCGGGCACCTCGCCACGTCGCAATTCAATAACCATACGCATACCGTCTTTGTCAGACTCGTCACGCAGCTCGGTAATCCCTTCAATTTTCTTATCTTTAACAAGCTCCGCGATTTTTTCAATTAAACGCGCCTTGTTAACCTGATAAGGCAACTCCGTAACAACAATGGAAGCTTTATTGTTCTTTGGGTTTTCTTCTACATGATAACGGGCACGCACATAGATGCGCCCACGGCCTGTCCGGTAGGCTTGCACAATGCCTGCACGACCATTAATAATACCAGCTGTTGGGAAGTCTGGACCCGGGATGTGCTGCATTAACTCATCCACTTCAATATCGGGATTCTCAATGAGGGCTAAACAACCACTCACCACTTCATTAATGTTATGGGGTGGAATGTTAGTCGCCATGCCTACAGCAATGCCCGAAGAACCATTAACTAACAAGTTAGGCACACGCGTAGGCAATACATCAGGAATCATTTCCGTGCCATCATAGTTAGGCACAAAATCAACCGTATCTTTTTCTAAGTCGGCCAACAAATCATGAGCAATTTTCTTCATACGGATTTCCGTATAACGCATAGCTGCCGCAGAATCACCGTCTACTGAACCAAAGTTACCCTGACCGTCAACCAAGGTGTAACGCATAGAGAAAGGCTGGGCCATCCGCACGATAGTGTCATATACCGCAGTATCGCCATGAGGGTGATACTTACCGATAACGTCACCCACCACGCGGGCAGATTTCTTGTAAGATTTGTTCCAATCGTTGCTCAACTCATTCATCGCGAACAATACACGCCTGTGCACGGGCTTTAAACCATCACGAACATCGGGCAGCGCGCGCCCAACAATTACACTCATGGCGTAATCTAAGTAGGATTGTTTGAGTTCATCTTCAATGTTTATAGGCGATATTTCTTTAGCCATTTCAGCCATAATTATGCCAATTTCCTTTTGCGATTAACGCTTCGAGCTTACCTTTCGGCGCCCTTATGAACAACACCAAAAACCGGCGTCAGATAAAGCATAATTTTAGCACAATTAGACGCCAATTTGCCACCTACTCAGCCATCATTAACAGGTACTACCAGTGCTAATTTTCAGATGCAGTTAATGAATTTACGCGTTATACTGAAGGCCAATTTTTATTAGCTTGAAGCTCTATTGTGAACCAAAATGTAGACCCTGCAGAAATAGCAAAATTTGAAGCCCTTGCCGCCCGTTGGTGGGATTTAGATAGCGAGTTCAAACCCTTACACGCTATCAATCCGTTGCGTATTGGCTGGATCGATGAACGTGCCCACCTACATGGCAAAAAAGTAGCCGACATCGGTTGTGGTGGTGGCATTGTCGCCGAAGCGATGGCGCAACGCGGCGCAACAGTAACGGGCATAGACATGGGAGAAGCGCCACTAAAAGTGGCACAACTGCACAGCTTAGAAAGTGGTGTAGATGTTGATTACCGGCAAATGACTGCAGAGCAACTGGCAGATGAAGAAGCCGGTTTGTATGACGTAGTGACCTGCTTAGAAATGTTAGAACACGTACCAGACCCTAGCGCCATCGTTGCAGCCTGTGCAAAACTACTCAAGCCAGGTGGCCAAGCGTTTTTTTCAACCATCAATCGCAATCCAAAATCATATTTATTTGCAATTATTGGTGCAGAATACCTATTAAAAATGCTCCCCAAAGGCACTCATGAACATAAGAAATTCATCAAACCTTCTGAGTTACACGAATATATGCGTTTGGCAAATTTGTCTGCACAATCCATGACTGGCATGACCTACAACCCGTTCACTGAAACATACGCCTTAAAAACTCGCGATGTGGACGTTAATTACCTCGTCTATGCCACAAAACCTCAAGTTGACCAACCATAGGTCGATAATTAAACCTTAGACTGCATAGGTTTCACTTATTTCAGGACGATACTTTTCATGTTTGATTACACGGCACCAGAAAAACTACTCAAAAATCGAGTGATCTTAATCACCGGAGCTGGCAATGGTATCGGTCGCGCAGCGGCCATGGATTGCTCCCGATTAGGTGCAACCGTTATATTACTAGGTCGTACCTTAGAAAAGCTTGAGGCCGTATACGATGAGATTGAAAGTGCTGGGCACGGCCAGCCCGCGATATACCCTTTAGACCTGCGTAATGCCAAAGATGAAGATTACATCGAACTTGCAGAAATACTTGAAGGCGAATTTGGCCATTTGGATGGTTTGCTGCATAACGCATCAATACTTGGCCAACTCACACCAATCTCCAACTATGAATCCCGTACTTGGCGTTTAGTCATGCACGTTAACGTCACCGCTCCGTTCATGATGACGCAGGCACTGCTGCCTTTATTAGAGAAATCCGAAGATGCCTCTGTAATCTTCACTAGTTCAAGCGTAGGCGTCCAAGGCAAGGCATACTGGGGGGCTTACAGCGCATCTAAGTTCGCAACGGAAGGTTTGGCCCAAGTGCTCGCAGAAGAAACTGAGAACACAAGCAAAATTCGTGTCAACATTATTAACCCAGGGGCCACTCGCACCAACATGCGGGCCCAAGCCTACCCTGGTGAAGATCCGGCACTAAACTTAGCACCAGAAGACATCATGCCAGCATACCAATACTTGCTTGGCCCAGACAGCCTAGGTATCACTGGACAGCGTTTTAACGCCCAAGAGATGCCCAAGCCACAAAAAGAAGAAGCCAAAATCACTGACGAAGACAGCAAAGTTACTGACGATAAAAGTAAAAAGTCATAGAGAAAAGGTTAAACCAAAGAACCCTAGACTCGCCCCTTAATCCACCTGAGTAGTTGGCACTGCTCAACTATTGGCATTACTAGCAGAATAAGCCTCAACTAATTGCAATTTTTTCTGCCGTGTTAATTTCTTCAAGGCGGCTTCGCGCTTGCTAGCAATAGATCGATTCAGCTGAGGTTCCACAAACACCATAGCGTAAGCAGGGTCCGTACGAAAAAAACGCGCGCCTAAATTACCCCCATCACAATGCTCTTTGAAGCGCCGTTCTGGATCTGTGGTAATGCCAGTATACAAACGTCCACCTCGTGTCTGCACCATATACACCCACCAGTGTTTTGGCTCCAAGGCTCACACCCCACTGCGTAAAACTTGATACAATACGCGCCATCTTAACCTAGGCCCGCGAGTAGACCAAATGCAACCCATGGAAACTTTGAGCGATCTTCTGCAGCAATTACAAGGTCAGTACCGTGTATACGACATGGGCTGTCGCCTCAGCAAACTTTCCGCAGCCGACTTTAAAGCGTTTGAAGAAGGGCGAAAAGCCTACCCATTACCATGGTTACGCCATGCCTGGGTGGGAATTCTATCTTGGTCACCAACAACATCTAGCAACAAAGCGTCCACACCTACAATTTGGTTTCTTAAACTGCCACTGGATGAGCGTGGCCAGCTGGTTCAAGCCGCACGTGATGAATTCCTTAATCAGTTGTTAGAGACCATTGGTACCAACATGTTAGACCAACAGGCTTCTACCGAGTGGGCCGAACAGCTAAAGCACAGCAACCTTGCCTTTACTCCAGACGAGGCCCGCATGGCAGCGTTTCATGCCCAAGCAAGTCTCACCCTAGAACAAGCTGCTTCTAGCTTTTATCCAGCAGTACGTCACTACATGAGTAGTGAAAAGACCCAACTAAGCTGGCAGGAATTAGGTTTACAAGGCTTTGCTGATTTTGCCATGAGACTAGACCAACAACAGCAATGGCGACAAAAAATCAGCCAATTGCCTGCTCCGGTACTGGACACTATTGCCACGCAGCTCGAGAATCAAAAGTTAGATCACTCGTTAGCTAAGGCGTTTATCTTACGAGGTAGAGCCAGTGCAGAAGACGGCGAAAAAGTAGCGTGCTTACGAGCTATTAGCCAATCCCCAGATTCAGAATCACGCCAGCAATGGTTAAAACAAATTATGGGCAAGGATAATACGGTGGGGGTTGAACTACTTGCCACCATCACTAGCAAGTGCAGTGAGGACTTATTGACGGCAGAGCTGATGGAGTTATTTGTCCATCAATGCGCTGCCGATCAGGGTGTATTTAATGGCTTAGTGCAAGAACTTATGTACCAGCCTAAATTACGCATGCAAGTCCTAGAGGCCTTTAGAGCCAATGAGCGCAGCCCTGCACTTATACAGGCAATTGGCTCACTTATGGGTCAAACACAGAGCTAAGGGGAAAATTAGCCCGGCCCTGCCCCTGCGCGCGAGGCTTCGGTTTCTGGCACAAATGAAGCCTGTATCATTTTTTTTAAACGTTCTAACAAAGCTGCCTCTAGGTATACACCTTGATCTAAACACCGCTCGCGCCAACCCAACAAATCAGCACCGTCAGTTATGAGTACCCCTTCGATGTCGGCTTGACCCATACACAATAACAGTTCATCCGTTGCCACAACTTGGTGCAAGGGTTGGTATAAACCTAACAATTGCCCGTCTGCTGCGATAAGCACACAGCGTTGCGCACCGCTGTGATGGCTAAAATAAAGGGCATAGCATTGCTGTGATATAGGACGACTCAAAGGTTGAGCCAACCAGTTCATTAAACAAGGTACGGCAAAGGCCGCCGCGCCAATGTGATTAATACGCAGCTGAGGCACAGCCTTAGCGAAAGCTAAACCTAGCGCCAACTCAACCTGCACAAGAGCAGATTGACCTTGTGCATCAAACTGCATTTCCTGATCATTGGACGCAATTAATATAGGCGCGCTAATGTCACTGCTAAGGGCATCTAAACCTTTGCCCAACAAATTGCTGTTGGCCAGTCCTAATTGAAAAGCAGCCGCAGCTTTTAAACCTGCCGACAACTGATCTCCAGGAGAAAAACCTAAACCTTCGACACTGCGCTTCACCAAAAACTTGAGCTCATTGGCTGATATTTGTATCAATTCAGACATTCAGTGGATCTTGGTTACCTAACATAGGCGCCACAGGAAAATACCAATCATCATTAAACTCATTGCTTAAGTCGCTCACAACAGGTGCGCCTTGGAACATAGTATTGCGCACCCACAAGGCAGATTTAGGATCAAACTTACTCACTCCAAAAAAGGCTAGCTTGCATCGCAACAAGTGCATTGGCAATACATCTTTATGTAATAGGTTAGCTCGAATCTCGCCATATCGAGTCTGGGCCATAGTTGCAATACGGTTGACTATTCCAAGATGTATTGGCTTTTGTAATAAGAACTCCGCCACACTAGCATCATAGGATTGCTCCATCACCGTTAGCAAGTCATCGTGGCACGCTTGCACAGCCTTAGCGATACCCAAGAACATTTGCACCTCAGCACCATCGTCAATCCCAGTCTTGCCAAGTCTTGGCTCAATTTTTTCTTGTGAGTAATACCAAAAGGTTTCATTCTCATCTGTCTGACTAAAGTCATAGTCAAATACCCAATCATAACTTTCTTGAATACTGTCAGCCAAGTTTTGAGCCGATTGGGTTGGATCATAAGTCAGGCTTTCATTAATGGCCAAATGATCTTCTTTTGGATTAACAATGCTTGGATGAAGTTCAAACAACAAGCTCACTAACAACTCTTGGGTTTCTAGGCTGTAATGCTGCTGAGCCCATTCATGGAGTTGACGCCAGTCACTGACTTTTCCTTCGTCACTTTGTAACCAATCACTTAAATTTTGAGCATCAACCAATAGCTTTGCATTATTATTACTTTGCCATTCATCAAACGTACTGACTTCTCGCACATGCTGCATAGCTTGAACCAGCACACGTTGCAGTTTAACAACTTTGTCTTGCTCAACAGGTTCAGCCAAAACTTCCGCATAGGCCTGCTCTCGCTGACCAATCCATTGGCTCATCAATAAGGGGTGATTAATCAAATAGGGCGCCATCCCCAGTCCAGTAGAGTTACCAATACCTAGGTAACGCTGTAAATTAACATCCAAATCCACAGCCTTAGGGTAATCAGGCTGATGTACCATATGATGCAATTGATCCAAACTAAATTGGCGCAATAAATAACACACCAACATTTCGGCAGAAAAAGGCCGCGCTAAGTCTGGATGGTGGCGGGCAATTTTACCCCAGTCACAAGCACCAAATTTACCGGACCCATACACTGCTGTAGTGCGGTACAAGTAGCCTACTTCGGCTAGTTTTTTAGGGTCTGGTTGTCGGCCACTGCGAAGTTGGGCCAACAAAGAATCAAATATCCGTGCACTACGGTTTCCACGGGATAGGCATAAACTACGAGAATCTATGCGGCCGGCTTCTTGCAATGGCACATTGGCAGCTAGGCGTTCTAGCCACAGGTCGTCTACCTCTCCTTCTACCAAGGTCATGGTAAGATCCCACTTTTCTGCAATCACCCGATCATTGCGATCTTCAGGTGCTAAGTATTGAGAAAACACCACTAAACTCAGTTGGCTGTGGGGCATTTTAATATCAAAAACAGCATGCCCATAACCTTCTTGATCTAACTCAAACTGGCTATAACTAATGCTCCATTGGTCTTTCACCATGTACCGAACTAAGGTTCGCATAAAGCTTAGGTTACTAGAAAAACCCGCACCTAACCGTTCTAGGTCCATTGCTTGTGAAGCTGGACGCAAGATAATTTGACTCATACTAATACCTCAAAACATACTGCGTTGTGGGTGCTGGGAGAGGGCCCAAATGTAAGCCCTAGTGCTAAGGCAAATGCTTAGCAGCTATTTTGGGCCAAACCCTGCGGCACAAAAATCTAACCAGTTACGGCCCATGATTTTTTCTACTTCCATTTCGTTAAAGCCTTTGTCGCGCAAGCCAACGACGATATTTGGAAAGTCTGCACTAGTTTCAAACCAAGACAAAGACTCGGGCCAAGAGGCATTGCTTGCAGAACCTTCACCATAGTCCATTTGTTTAGTCCAACGGCCGTTACGCATCCACTCTAAAACAGAAATTGGTTGATTTAAACACAAGTCACTGCCCATACCTACACGATCAATACCCATCAGATCAACAGTTTTTGCAACCATGGTACAAAACTCATCTAAACCACACTTAGGACCATTTTTAAGATGAAAAGGATACATACTAAAACCTAACAAACCTTCACTTTCAGCCAAAGCAGACAACACTTTATTTGATTTGTTACGCTTAGCAGGCTCAAAGAATGTTGGGTTAGCATGGCTAATAACGATAGGACGCTGCGAAATCTCAATAGCTTGCAAGGTGCTTTCTTCAGCACTGTGAGACATATCAATGACCATGCCCACACGATTCATTTCAGCAATAACAACCTTACCAAAACGAGAAACCCCAGAGTCAGTGGCCTCATAACAGCCGGCACCCAAGAGACTTTGGTTGTTATAGGTTAACTGCATAATACGCACACCAAGCTGGTGAAAAATAGCTACTAGATCGATATCGTCCTCTATTGGTGAACAATTTTGGAAACCAAAAATAATGCCCACTTTGTTTTGAGCATAAGCAGCTTCAATGTCTGCTGCAGTGTGAACAGGAATAATTAAATCGCTATGTATTTCGAACATGCGATTCCATTGCCCAATATTCTGCAATGTTTCGCGACTAAGTTCGTGGTACGCAATGGTCACATGGACTGCGCTTAAGCCACCGTCACGCATCTGTTCAAATACTTCACGACTCCAATGGCTGTATTGCAAGCCATCTATCATCATCATTTTGCTCATATTCTATGCTCTCTGGTTACACATTGGTTGCGCATCAACTTTTCAAGTTGCTCTGGCCTTGCTGACAGAAATTAAGCTTTCATGTATGTGGTCTTCACTTCGGTGTAGAACTCTTCTGCATACTTCCCCTGCTCACGTGAACCAAAGCTAGAATTCTTACGACCACCAAATGGCACGTGGTAATCAGTTCCAGCTGTAGGCAAATTAACCATGACACAACCAGTTTTAGCATTGCGCTTAAAGTGAGTGGCGTACTTTAGAGAAGTAGTACAAATACCACCCGTTAGACCGTACTCAGTGTCGTTCAAAGTCGCCAAAGCTTCGTCGTAGTTTGCCACCTTAATGACACATGCTAAAGGAGCAAACGCTTCGTCACGGTTAATACGCATTTGGTTAGTGGTGTTAATGAATAAGGCTGGCGTCATGAAATAGCCTTTGCTGTCATCAAAGTCACCACCACATACGAGTTGACCACCTTCGTCTTGCGCTAGCTTAAAGTACTCTCTATTTTGTGCGAATTGCTTAGCGTCTGCTGCTGGGCCAATAGTTACACCCTCTTCCAATGCACCGCCAACCTTAAGTTTGGCCATACGTTCTTGTACTTTAGCAACAAATTCATCATGTACACCGGCAGTCACAATTAAGCGTGAAGAGGCCGTACACTTCTGACCAGAACCACCAAAGGCACCATTAACAGCACAATCTGCTGCGTTGTCTAGATCTGCATCGTCTAGTACTACCAAGGCGTTCTTACTGCCCATTTCTAGCTGGAACTTAGTAAGGTTGCTAGCTGCAGCTACTGCTACACGCTTGCCAACGGCCAATGAGCCAGTAAATGTAATGGCATCAATACCATCTGAAGTGATCAGTTTTTCACCCACACTAGCACCGGAACCCATCACTAAGTTAAATAAGCCTGCAGGAATGTCTTGCTTGGCAATAATTTCAGTAAGCAACACGGCGCTGGCTGGCGTTAGGTTAGCTGGTTTCCAGATCACTGCGTTGCCAAAGGCTAAGGCAGGCGCAATTTTCCAGGAAGCCGTAGCGGTTGGGAAGTTCCAGGGGCTAATTACAGTCACAACACCCATAGGCTCACGACGTACTTCTATTTCCACACCGGGACGCACAGAGTCGGCAGTGTCGCCCATCTGACGCAACACTTCAGCGGCATAATATTGGAAGAACTGGCCGGCACGGTAAACTTCACCACGGCCTTCTGCACGAGGCTTTCCTTCTTCACGAGAAAGTACTTCGCCAAGTTCATCACAACGCGCAATCATTTCGTCGCCAATGGCTTGTAACACACGCTGTTTGGCTTCTAACCCTGTAGCCTGCCACTCAACCTGTGCAAGACGCGCAGCAGCAATGGCTTGATCCACTTGTTTAGCTGACGCTTGAGCAAACTCACCCACAACTTCGCTATGGTTTGAAGGGTTAATATTGTTAACTGTTGATTCACCGACTACCCACTGACCAGCAATGTAGTTCTTTTGTACTTGGCTCATTTTGTCTCCCAGGTTGCCTTAATTGGCCTACTATTGTATTAGTTGAACCTATTTTAAACCTACAGGCTTGATAATAATAATTAATTGAATGTATCATTTGATAAGTTTAGATGTAAACATAAGAACAAGGTTAACACCATGCTGCCAGACATAAAAATAGCTCAAATCAACACCTTTCTTACGGTGGCCCAATGCAAAAATTTTCGCCAGGCTGCGAGCATTTTATGCAGATCTCAGCCCGCCGTTAGCTTGGCCATTAAACAGCTGGAGCAATTATTGGGCGCAGGGCTATTTGACCCTGATCGTCATGGAGAACTCAGCGCCTTCGGCACCGCATTTTTACCCGAAGCTAAGGCCCTTTATAAGCATTACGAAACTACCTTGCAAAATGTTATTAGCATGGCACAAGGACAATCTGGCAGCATTAAATTGGGTGTTTTGCCATCCATCGCAAAAACCGTATTGGCCCAAATTATTCGCGCTTTTCTAGCCCAACACCCACATGTGCACCTACAAGTACAGGATGATAATGGTGATAACTTAAGGGACAAGGTACTCGATGGGCGGATTGACTTAGCGATTAGCAGTATTTGGCAAACTGAATTGGACCTTCACCATACTCATCTATGCGCAGACCGAGTAGGCATTGTAGCCCGCAAAGGTCACCCATGGATGCAAATGGGCAATGACATCAACTGGATGGAGCTAAGTCAGCAGAAACTTATTCGTAATGGCACCACCCCTTTAGTTGACAATACTCCAGCACAGGAGTTTTTATTCGCACCAATGCAAGTAACCAATATGACGTCGTTGGTCGCCATGTTAGAAGCAGGCGCTGGCATTACCACATTGCCCTGGATGGCTTTCCCAAAAGACAGCAATGAATTAGCTTTTAGGTTAATTGAAGAACCACCTATAAAACGTCAGATCGCCCTACTACAATCCCGTCATCATCAACAAATGCCGGCTACCTCGGCCCTTGAATGCATTATTATTGAAACCTTTAAACGTAGGGGAAAATACCTTGAAAGCCCCAAACAACTAATCACCTAATCTACACCAAGACCCTATTAGGGCTCGCTTAAACACTCACTATACGCAAACAGGCCAGGTGCACCCCCAGTGTGTAAAAATAGAACACGCTCCGAAGTGTCAAAATAGCCATGGCGAACTAGATCCAACAACCCTGCAAAGGCTTTACCAGAATAAACCGGATCCAACAAAAGCCCTTCCAAGCTAGCAGCAAGACGCACGGCCTCAACCATTTGTGGTGTTGGATCACCATAGGCCGAGCCATAATATTTATCAAAACATATGACATGATCTTCGTGTAACTCAGATTGTTCCAGTAAACCTTGCACTTCGTGTAATAAAGCCAACACCTTCTGGCATTGTTCATCGCTAGAGCGACTTACAGTAACCCCCAACACTGGAATATCAATCCCGGCCAAAGCCAAGCCCGCCAACAACCCCGCCTGAGTTCCTGCGCTTCCCGTAGCTAAAACAATGGCATCAAAACTGAGCTGATACTGTTGTAATTGTTGCGCCAATTCTAAACCGCAATCCACATACCCCATGGCACCAATAGCGTTACTACCACCTACAGGCATCACGTAAGGCACTTGGCCTGAGGTGCTGAGGGTTTGGGCGCGAAGAGCCATGGCCGCATCTAAATCTTGGCCTGCAGGAAGCCGATGCAGCCGCGCACCAAGCAATTGATCCAACAATAAATTACCTGAGTGACTGTAATCTGCTTCTGAAATGCCCTCAACTTGCTCCAGAAACAACTCACAGCCAAGGCCCACGCGAGCCGCAGCTGCAGCCGTTTGTCGAGCATGGTTCGATTGCACACCACCAGCAGTCAAAAGTGTAGTCGCTCCCCTTAGCTGAGCGTCGGCTAGCAAGTATTCTAGTTTTCGGGTTTTATTACCGCCAAAAGCAAGGCCTGTACAATCATCTCGCTTTACCCATAACTCTGGTCCTTTATGCATTTCATTGATGCGCAACATAGGCTCAAGGGGCGTGGGCCAATGGCCTAACTGAATTTTTGGATGCGACAACTGATGCATGCAATAGTCCCTTAAGTTTATCTAGTTTGATTACTCTTTATTTGCCAGAACAAGAATTTGGGCCTTTAGCTCAGCTAACAATCGACTTGTGTTCTGACGAAAAGCATTTACAGACTCAGCAGATTGTTCCACCAAATAAACTCGCTCATCCATTTCACTGGCATTTTGTTCGATGGCAGTTAACACCCGAGATTTATTCTCAAGCGTTCCAAGACGGCTTGTGAGAAGGTCTATTTCGTCACCAGCAGTAGAACTCCCCACTAGTTCCAATAGGCCTTGAACAGTAGTATCCAAAGTTACTAAATCTTTAGCATGCTGCTGGGCAAGCTGGGCTTGGCCAATGTCAGTTTTATGCTGGTCTGATAAGGCTTTGTCTTGTCCTGCAACCTGCGTCAACAAGCTGGTCAACTTATCTTGCAACAGTTGCACTTTGTATAGTTGGTCTTGCACATTCTGCATTGCTAGCTGGCTAGTTTGGCTGGCCTCTTGTATTTTAGCTTGCTGCTGGACAATAGACGACGATTGCTTTTCGACTCGCTCACTTTGGGTTTTCAGGTTTTCTTGATGTTGTTTTACCGTGGTAGTGTTGTTGTCAATTGCCTTTTTATTTTCCTCTATCGCAGGGCGGTTAGTTCGGTATGTAACACCCCATAACTTGTCAATTTCTGTATCTACAAATTTATTGCGTTCTTTAACTCTAGTATCAATGAGCCTCACCTGCGCTTGGACAACGGTGCCTGATTTATTTGAGTTAACGTCCGTTGCTACAACAAGTGCTTCTAACTCACCAATGCGTTTACGAGCGTGATTAAGTTCTCCCCGAGATACGGTTAACAACAAATCGACATCTGTTAGTTTGTTGTAAGACCAATAACCCCCACCCAATACACCAACAAACATGATCACCACTAAAAACCATAAAATTCCACTGTTCTTCGCCACTATTTGGTTAGAGGTTGACTGCATAGCAAGGGGGGCAGCTATTGGCCTACCACCATTTCTGCCTCCTACCCTAGAAGATCCGTCGGCACCTTCAGCACGGGTATCACCACCCTTATCAGCTGAAAAAGACTGTTTTCTAGTCCCTTTTATTTCATCTGAATCAGGCATTAAACTAGGCAAATCACCGATATCGTCATTTCTTGGCATCTACTGAGCGTCCATATTATTAGCATCAAATTTATAGCACTAAACATAGCACGATATGAGCCATTTGTTGACACTGAGTTAGCTGTAATTCTCTACCAAGCCCACATTTTTCACAAACTCCCTACTTTTTATGAGTTCGGGCAATTGACAGGGGACTTTTTTTTAAAGTATAATTTAATTAGTAAATTCTAATATATAGGTTTAAATCATGTTTGAAACATTCCCCTCACAAGCCCTCATCGGTGGTATTTTGATAGGCATTAGCGCAGCATTATTGTTGGCTTTTAATGGCCGTATCGCTGGTATAAGCGGCATCCTATACAACTTACTGTTCAACCCACTCAGCAGTGCTGAACGCGGTTGGCGTGCAGCATTTTTAATCGGCCTTATGGGTGGCGGATATTTGGCGCTACCTGTTGAATTTGAATTGCGCCAAGGTTATTCGCCAATTTTGCTCGTCATCGCGGGTTTAGCCGTAGGCATAGGCACCCGCATCGGCAATGGTTGTACTAGCGGACACGGGGTTTGTGGTATTGGTTTGATGGCAGGCCGGTCAATGATTGCAACCGCCACCTTTATGGTTAGCGGCATTATAACAGTTACCGTTTTACGCAACTTTATCGGATAAGGAAGACACTCAAATGCAACGTTTAATCATCGCTCTAATGTCAGGTCTTATTTTTGGTGCTGGCCTAGTGATCTCAGAAATGGTCAACCCTGTTAAAGTACAGAATTTCCTCGACCCATTTGGCAATTGGGACGCAAGTTTAGCCTTCGTCATGGGAGGAGCTGTAGCTGTCACTTTATTCACATCACGCTTTATTATGAAACGCAAAACACCAATATTTGCTGACCGATTCTACATGGCCGCTAAAACCAGCATTGATGGTCGTTTAGTTTTAGGGGCTAGTTTATTTGGTATCGGCTGGGGACTCAGTGGTTACTGCCCAGGCCCTGGCATAATTAATGCCCTGATCAACCCAGCTGAAGCCATAGTGTTTTTGCCAGCATTAATCATTGGTGGTTGGGTTGGTCAACGTTATTCAGCATAAACCAAACGCTTATGGCATAACCACAAGGTTTATGCCGTAAGCAAAATATCCATTCGCTTGATACTACCCAATAAGCCTTTAATAGTACCCTCTAGGTCTTTAAAGGCCTCTTCTGCCATTGGGTAAATACCGCTTTGATGGGGTAATTGACTCTTTGTTTCTAACAAATAACTCAGTCTAGGAATAAAAATCCACTGCAGCCATTCTGCAAAGCCCATGAGGTCACAGCAAAAAGGCTGGGTGCTCAGTAGGGCTTCTTCAGAGGGCGCAAGGTCGCTCCATAGGCCAAGGGTTTGCATTTCTAATTGCAAAATATCAAGTTCACGAAGAACATTTTGATGCAAACTAGCCATAAACAAAAGTATCTCAATAAAACGGACTAATAGTCTACCTTACCACTGATTCAACGATTAGAGCATTTAGCGAATATCAACCCCCTACTAAACTAGAGGTGCAAGGCTATTAAACCGTCCTTATCGCAAGTGACCGTCGGTCTTGCCAAGCACTCCAGAAACTGGCACTCTTGCAGCTGAAATCAGGCATGGAGTATAGCTATGGTGGATTGTTTGAAGTCACTCTATGATAAAGATGGGTTTTTAACTGGGGTGCCCATTATTAGCCCTGCGAAGGCCCTAACCCATCGTTCTATTTTGGAGGCCGTTGAAGCCGAGCGTGGGCCAATGCATTACCAATTCAAAGCCCACACAGCCATGAATTCGCCCTATCAACTGGCAACTTTACCCAATCTCCTCGATATAGTTGAGCAGCTGATTGGCCCTGATATATTACTTTATAGTACATCTTATATCGTTAAAGAAGCCTACAGTGAAAGCCACGTAAGTTGGCACCAAGATCTGACTTATTGGGGCTTAGATTCGGACGCCCAAGTAAGCGTTTGGCTGGCGTTATCTGATGCCAGCGAAGCAAGTGGTTGTATGCACATGATAGCTGGCAGCCACAGAAATGGGCAACAACACCACCACCATACTCAAGACGAAAATAATGTGCTGCTAAGTGGGCAAACTATTAATGATATAGATCCTAACCAAAGCGTAGTTGCTAGTCTGACAGCCGGCCAAGCTTCGTTCCATCACGGATGGACCGTTCATTGTTCCAAACCCAACGTAAGTGATGACCGCCGAATTGGTCTTAACATTCAATACATTAGTCCCACGGTAAAACAAATTAAGCAGCAACAAGATTCTGCCATGTTAGTACGAGGCGTCGATAACTATGGCCATTTCCAAACAGATCAACCCGCTGTGGCTAATTTCGATGTGCATGCATGGAAAAAACAGCAAGCCTTAGATGTTAAACTTAAAGGCATTCAAGGCGATAGCGCCTAATAGAACTGGAGCATATACGATGGACACTGTTAGTTTTACCCAAATGAAATATGGCACCCACAAAGATTACGCAATGCTGCAAGAACTCGAGCACTCGTTCCGTGCCAAAACGGCTCAACGATTATTTAATGAACTCGAACGGCAAGGCCAAGACAGTATAGAAGGTTACCGTATCAGCCGTTTGGAGCACAGTCTACAATCTGCCACGAGAGCGTGGCACGAGGGGGCTGATGATGATTGGATAGTGGCTGCACTGTTACATGACATAGGTGATGGCTTGGCACCACAAAATCACGACAGCATGGCTGCAGAAATCATCCGCCCTTTTGTAAGTGAGGAAGTGACTTGGGTAATTGAACACCATGGCACCTTTCAAATGATTTACTACGCCCATCATTTAGATGGTTGGAACCCCAATGAACGCGACCAATACCGTGAACATCCTTATTATCAAACCGCCGTGGATTTTTGCGAACGTTGGGATCAGAACTGCTTTGATCCAGATTATGAGAGCCAACCATTAGAATTTTTCGCTCCATTTTTAGAACGGGTCTTCGCACGTAAAGCCTATGCGCCAGAGGTTATTAAAACTGGTGGTATATCGGGATTACCTACAGTAGCCTAAGGCATAGTAAGGCATATAAGACTGGAAAACCTTAAACACAGCATTAAAAACGTTGCGGCGAAAACGCTGAAATATCAACACTAGTAGGCTTACCATCAATCAGTTCGCTAATCAACTTGCCAGTAATACCTGATAAAGTCACACCAATGTGGCCATGACCAAAGGCGTAATAGACACCTACATCTTTGCTTGACTGACCAATGACCGGCATGGAATCGGGCATGGAAGGCCTAAAGCCGCTCCACTCACTATCGTGGCTTTGAAGTTGCGGCAATAGGGTTTTCACTGTGTCTGCAATGAGTTTTAGGCGTCGTGGATTAGCTGGGTTGTTAAGGCCAGCCAATTCAACTGTACCGGCTGCTCGCAAACCATCGTTCATAGGCGTCATGTAAAAACCCACATCAGCCCAACCAACAGGTCGGTTGAGCAATTGTTCTGCTCCCTTATACATCAGGTGATATCCCTGCTCCGTATCTAACGGCAATCTATCCCCCACCTGTTGCGCCAAGCACTTTGACCAAGCACCGGCAGCCACCACCACCCTACTCCCTACCACGCTTGTACCTTGCAACTGCACCTTGAGTTTATCTGCACTGACTCGTTCAATCGCAAGTGCCTTGTTAGTGATGATTTGGCCACCCTTGGCAATCACTGAGTCAGCCATACGCTGCAACAAACCTATGGGGCTAAGCAGGTGTTGCGCATTTTCAAAAAATAACCCTCGCTCATAGATCGGGTTCAAATGAGGTTCTAGGTCTCTAATTTCAGCCTTAGTCAGGGCTGTCACTGGGATACCATTACGGCGTCTTAATTCAATGTCTGGCCTTGCCTTAACAAAACCAGCCTCACTCCCATACAAATACAAAGTACCATTTTTGGTGACTAAATCATGGCCTTGAACAGCTTCAATCAGAGGCGTTAAAGCACTGTGCGCATGGCTCAACAACACGCCTAACTGATAGCCAATATTCGCCACCTGAGAGGGTCTGCTAGCCCAAAAAAAACGCAACAACCAAGGCGCAAGCCAAGGCAAATAGGACCAATTAATCGACAAAGGACTGTTAGGATTGAATAATAACTTAGGAATTTGTTTTATGGTGCTAGGCGTGCCTACAGGAATGTTAGCATAGGTTGCAATGGTGCAGGCATTACCAAAATAGGCCCCTTGCGCAAACGGTTCTGGATCCACTAGCGTGACTTTATGACCGCTTCTTTGTAACCACATGGCAGTGGCAACACCTACAAAACCGGCACCAATAATCACCACGTCTTGTGGTTCTAAGCGAGCGTCCTTCATACTTGTATAGCTCTCCTTAGCCGTGGCGTTCAGCCAACACCATGGCAGCACCACGTTCGGCAATCATCATGGTTGAAGCCGAAGTATTACCGCTGGTCAAACACGGCATAATGGACGCGTCCATAACCCGTAAATTATCCATACCTGTCACTTTTAATGTTGCTGGATGCACCACTGCCTGTGTGTCAGTGCCCATTTTACAGGTGCCAACTGGGTGGTATACCGTGGTGGCGGTCTGGCGCAGATACTCAAGAATCTGAGCATCCGTTTCGACCTCTTTACCAGGCGCCATTTCTTCACCTCGTAAATGATCAAACTCTGGCGCAGCAAGTATTTCACGAGCTTTTTTCACCCCCTCTACCAGCGTTTGTTGATCTTTTTCGTGGGCAAAAAAGTTGAAGTCAATCAGTACATTGCGTTTACTACCATCATTAGCTAATTTAACACTGCCTGCACTGAGTGGACGTAACACACAGGTAAACACTGAATAACCGTGTCCCCATTCAAATCTCTTACCCCTATGGCTACGATACAAAGGTGTAAAATGAAATTGCACGTCTGGGTCAGTATCGGCGGCCACAGCCAACTTTGTTTTTGCAAACCCCCCCGCCTCTACATAATTGGTCGTCCACCAGCCCTTGCGGCTCAGCCAATACTTAAACGGTGCAGTCAATACGTGAGGTATTAAGGTTTTAAAGGATACACCGATACTTTTAGACTGTGAGGACCTGACGGTAACCATGCTATCTATATGATCTTGTAGGTTCTCACCCACACCTGGCAGATGATGTTTGCACTCGATATCTAACTGTTGCAGCTCATCTCGATCGCCGATACCTGAGGCTAATAAGATCCGCGGTGACAAGATGGTACCCCCACATAGTATGACTTCTTTATTACAATGCAACTGCTGTTGCACGCCAGCACATTCAATCGTCAGACCCAATACTGTGTCACCTGCAATCTTTAGGTCCACCACTTCAGTGTGAGTCATAATAGTGAGGTTGCTGCGGGACTCAATAGGCTGCAAGAAGGCCGTATAACTACTCACCCGCTGACCACGATCTTGTTTGACGTTATATATGCCTAACCCCAATTGTGATGGGCCATTAAAGTCTGTATTTTCTGGCAAACCAGCCACTTGACCAGCAGCTACAAAAACTTTGCCAACTGCGTTTGCATCCTGCTGTCTAGAAACCTTTAGCTCACCATCAAAACCGTGATATTCAGCACTTTGGCCAACTTGATTAGCCTCCATTTTCTTAAATACAGGCAGCACATCGTTATAGGACCAGCCATCACAGCCTAAGGCTACCCAACCGTCATAATCGTTACGGTTACCTCTAATATACACCATACTATTAATTGCACTGGAACCGCCTAGAGCTTTGCCTCGATTAACATCCACAAGCCGATTATGGAGATTCTTCTGCGGCACGCTGACAAAGCTATAGTCGTATTTTTTGTTACCATACAAGCCAAAAATACCCGCTGGAATACTTACCCAAGGACTTTTTCCATTGCCCCCAGCTTCGATCAAGCACACACTAATTTGCGGGTCAGCACTAAGTCTATTAGCTACCACACATCCAGCCGAACCCGCACCAACAATAATATAATCAAAGGTAGTCATAATTAGCTCTATAGCTTAGTTTTAATATGGTAAGACTTAGGCTGAGTTAAGGCTTCAAAACCTAAGCTCGATAAGGTGCAGCCTCGACCAGTGTTTTTGACACCCGTCCAAGCTAACGCAGGGTCAAGATAATCACATCGATTGATAAAGAAAGTGCCTGTTTCTATCTCATCACCCAGTGCAATACCGGTATCCATATCTTGGGTGAAAATGGCCGCGGTTAGACCTAAATCACTATCATTCATCAAGCCGATAGCTTCCTCATCATTAGCCACTTTCATAATGCCCACCACGGGCCCAAAACTCTCCTCGGTCATCACCCGCATAGTATGATCAACCTGAGTAAGTACTTGGGGTGCCAGGTAAGGGCTCCCAGGTCGATCCATAGTAAATTCATTGGCATTGATCTGTGCTACCGCTCCTTGCTCGAGCGCCTCAACAATTTGTTGGCGTACAAAATCAGCTGCAGAAGTTCGCACCATGGGCCCCAGGGTAGTATTTGGATCATCAGCACGCCCAAGATGAAAACGCTTTACTAAGGCAACAAAACCTTCTACGTAAGCATCATACACTGACTCATGTACGTATATACGCTCTAACCCACAGCATGACTGTCCCGAATTAAAAAACGCGCCATCTACCGTGGATTCGATGGCATAATCCAAATCTGCATCGGCACGGATATAGGCGGGGTCTTTTCCCCCCAACTCCAGGCCTACGCCAATAAACTGGCCAGCAGCAGCCTGTTCAATCTTGCGCCCGGCAGAGACAGAACCCGTGAAGGCAACATGGTTGACCTGGCCTGAGGCCACCAGGGCTTCTGTGGATTCATGGTCCATGTGTAAGTATTGCAGCACTCCCTCAGGCAGGCCTGCTTCTGCAAAAGCTTGGCAGATTCGTTCAGCGCAAAGTGGGGTTTGGCTAGAATGTTTTAAGATGACACAGTTGCCTGCCAGTAATGCCGGCACAATGACGTTAATCGGTGTATGTAAAGGGAAGTTCCAGGGTGCGATAACCAAAACTACGCCCACAGGTTCGCGGCGAATATAGCGGATAAACCCCGCTTTTTCGTCTTGCTGCAAGGGTACGAGGGCTGTATCAGCAATTGAGATCATATACTCTGCCCGTTCAGCAAAGCTGTTCACCTCCCCTGCTGCATACTTAATCGGCCGCCCCATTTGCCAGCATAGTTCTTGGGCAATTTGGTCTTTGTTTGACACAAAGGCTCGCACTGCGGCGCTGCACAGAGCTTTACGTTCCACTAATGGAACCTGACGCCATTGCCTTTGTGCTCTATGAGCCAACTCTAAGGCCACACCAACCTGTTCAGGCTGAGCATAATCGCGCTCAAGATAAACACTACCGTCGATGGGTGAAATAGTCTGTTGCTTGTTTAACATTTATATTCTCTCTAGAGCCAACACTATGTGTTTAGTAAGGTAGGCTGCCATTTGTTTCTGCTGTGTAGATGATTCGATTAGGTCATTACGGATTTCTAGCATGACATTAGCTAAGCCACCAGGTAAAGCATGATGTTTTAATGTGTGGGTTACACCATCGGTGGGGGCATAAGGCTGGTTGCGCTGAATATTGAACTGAGCATCAGTTAACACTTGTTGCAAAAAAGCATCAGCAAAACGAGAATCTTGATCATGTAACACGCCAATTTCAACTTGCCGCTGTTGCCCCAAAAATACTGGAGTAAATGAGTGAACTGTGATTATAAGAGGCGTTCCCATTGATGACACTTGTTTTGCCACAGCAGCTTCAAAAGGCCGATAGTAATCTGTCACTCTCTGCTGCCTTGCCTCCATAGAGAGGCCGACGTTGCCCGGTATTGGCTGATTCTCTGATGTAAGGGGAATCGCGCTAGGCGATTCTGGTGGCCGATTGCAGTCATAGAGCAGGCGTGACACTTGGGATGCAACTAAGGTTGCATCAAGCTTTTTAGCCATAAGTTTTGCAGTACTAAGAGCGCCAAGATCCCACGCTATATGACTTTGTAATTGTTGCCTACTCAGTCCCAAACCATTGAAATTGGATGGGACAACATTGGACGCATGTTCACAAACAAGCACGATGCGCCGCTTTGCCTTGTCATTAAACACCTTGACCCACTGTTCAGTCGAAGTACTCATAGCAAAACGGTCAGGCAGCACTGGTACGCCAACTGAACGAACCCAATTGAATTACCATCGCTAAATGGATGTTCAGCTTTAAATGTATCAGCATTATATTGTTTCAAAATTTTAACCACCTTGGCCTTTGTTTCAGTTTCTGCCGCAATTCCAACCCAAAACTTTATCACCGCACCTTATACCGTACTCTATTCTTTATTTTGAATAGTGGTTAAGTGCATTCGGTCCATTAACCCAGAGTAAGGCCTCGCCTAACTCAATACCTCAACAGTATCACCAATAGCTATCGGCCCAATCCGAGAAACCGTAAGATTAATTCCAAAGCCAACACCACCATCTTTTAGACGCCTATATGTTGCTAAAGTCCGCAGGGGTTCTTTTTGGTCATGCTTAATGAGGGAGACGGGATCAATAGTGGTCAATACGCATCGCTCGCATGGGTATGACACCTCTAGCTCGCATGCACCAATACGAATTCGCTTCCAATCATCTTCTATATCTGCAATAAGGTTATTCACCACCAAATTAGCGCGAAATCGTTCCATACCCAGAGTCTCATCTAATCGTTCGTTCAAGGCCGCTAGTGAAGCACTCGTCGTCAGTAATAGAGGTTGTGCATCTGCAAAGGAAGCCGCATGGTTGGGATCTTCTGCCTGCAAACTAGCACTGTAGACCAAACGACATGCAAGCCCTAAATAGTCACTTAGGGCTGCATCTAACTCAGAATTTTGTAGCCACGCAGGCACTGGACTTTCAGCCCAATGTTTAACCAAAACTGGGTTAGTAGGCTGTGGGACTAAGGGCAAAAGAAAGTCCTGCTGTGGCAACATGACACGTAAAGTAGACCCTTCAATACGGCTGGAAATATGCAGTAGCTTAGGATGTTTGCGCGAGGTTAACATAGCGTTATTCTCATCTATCAACATCCAATTTCGATCAAAACCAATCCCTGTAGGAAACAAGTAACCAGTCTTCATTGATATAGGATGGGTGGACTTAATTGGGTAGGTGTTGATTTCTGATAGGTACATTACGCCTCTCCTTGGTTACCCAATAGTATGCAGCATGGAGGAATAAGTCTAGGTGTGAATTGACAGTATTAATGTAACAGAAATAGTTACATCAACTGTGCTGGTATTAGGATATTTCTGCGCGAGCGACATTGATTATTTAATTAAATGCATCCCAAAAGCCACATGGCCTTAGATCTGATCGTTAGGTTGCTAGTATTATGAACTAACCACACGTTTGTGAGTGCGATAAGATGTGTAAGTGGACAATCACTTTAGGAACTTCACTAGTTCATGAGGTGATGAGCACCCTAGTTGATTCATTACTTGCTCAAGTTCGCTATAAAGTATATCGATACACTGATTGGCCCCTTGCCTCCCAAACGCACCAACACCATACATATAGGGTCTACCAGAAAAAACCATGCTGGCACCTAAAGCCAAGTATCTAGCAATATCAACGCCCGATTCAACGCCACTATCTACAAAAACTTCAAGCTTATCCCCCACGCTATCAATTATTTCCTGCATCATCTCCACCGGAGAACAGGCCACATCCAGCTGACGCCCACCATGGTTGGACACAATGATGGCGTCAGCATTGATGGCGGCACAGTGTTTTGCATCTTCTACGTTAAGAACACCCTTGACGATCAAGTTTCCTGGCCATTGCTGCCGCAACTTCTCTAGCATAGAAAGATCCACAGGCTCCTTTAAAGTGCTACGAATATAATTAGCGACATCCTTAAGGTTAGATAGCTTATTCATATAGGGCTGCATGCTGGCAAACTGTGGCATGCCGTTGAAGGCAGTAGCTACTGCCCACGATGGTCTAGATAAGGTTTGATAAATGCTATTGAGAGTGATTTTAGGTGGCACCGATAAACCATTCTTAATATCGTTTGGTCTTCTTCCGGCAACAGGAACATCAATAGTGACGACTAAATTATTACAGCCGACCTGCCGTGCCCTTTGCATAAGGTCAAGTCTGATCTCCTGTTCTTTAGGTGGATAAAGTTGAAACCAAAGATTACTTCCTGCACACGCAGCAGCATCCTCTATAGATGTGCTTGCTAGGGTGCTTAATATATACGGAATATTGGCTGTTTTTGCTGCTGAGGCATGATATTCCGCTGCTTTGGGCCAAATCAATCCACTTAACCCCAGTGGAGCAATGCCAAATGGTGCATCATACTCCACCCCTAAAGCGGTTGCTTTTAGGCTAGCGACTTGAGTTCTAGAAAGGTACGAAGGTTGTAAAAAAACATGATCTAATGCTTCTCTGTTGTGCGATACAGCTCGATCATTATTACAGCCTCCAACCAAATAGTCATAGGCAAACTTAGGTATGCGCTTTTTCGTAAGCAACTTGAGATCTGCAATGCTAGCAGCCCTGCTGTCTAATTTGTTAACCATAGAACCTAACAACCACGGTAGTTATTATTGAGGCCTCTAATACCTTGAGTGTGCCTTTCATGCTTGCACTGACTGCATGAACCGGTGCCTAATCACCACAGGATCCAGGGTGATTACTGGCACCGGTATATTGCCTGAGACGCATTTACAAATAATAATAGTCATTTGTTTGCTAGCAATGGCTTTTTCAACAACGCTTACCGCCTCATCAGCCTGGCATTCAATTACATTTTCACAACCACATGCACTGGCCACTGCCGCCAAAGAGGTTTTTTTACCGGCATAGGTGGGTTGATCGCCTGTTGAGCCATAACTTCCATTATCTATAACTAGCAAAATAAAGTTATCTCGGACGTTGTTGGCAATGGTTGGCAAGGTGCCTAAGTTAGTCAATACTGATCCATCACCATCGATGGCAATCACAGTTTTGTCCTGCGCTAAAGCTAAACCAAGTCCAATAGATGAAGACAGTCCCATAGTACCTAACATATAAAAATTGCTAGGCTGGTCTCCAAATAAATGCATTTCCTGACTTGGCAGGCCAATATTACAAACGACTAGTTGGCCGGAAAGGACTGGCACCAAATTTTTAATAATCTCGGAACGTATCATATCACTCTCCTTTCCAAAATGAAGCGTCAGTCAAAATCGCAACAGGTTTGTTGCACATAAAGGTATATTTCAATATCTCATCCAACTCATGAACGTCATCAGGATTATGGAAATGATAGGTTGGAATGCCCAGTTGAGCCAACAGAGCCTTGGTGTGGACTGCCATTTCAACCTGACAAGCCACGGGTTCCCTTAATTCTCCACGAAAGCTAATTAACATAGGCAAAGGCAAGCGATAAAACTGAGTTAGAGTCACCAGAGTATTGATGGTTACACCAATCGCTGTATTTTGCATGATAATAGCGGATCTCTTGCCACCCATAAATGCACCTGCGCATATGCCCATACCTTCGTCTTCTTTGTTGGCTGGAATATGCATCATGCTGGCACGCGCTTCCAACTCGGCAATTACACCGCTCAATTGTTTACAGGGCACCGTAGTAACCAATTCAATATTGTTCTTTTCAAATGCATCTATAACGATTTTGTCCAACAGCATGCTCACCTCCAAAGTTATTCTCAGAAAAGAATGATCTAGTATAATAAATTGTAAAACAATGCATATTTATTTTACTATTAGTAAAATTTTTGTTTACCATGTATTCTAAAAATAACTTATTCTCAAAAGGTTGGTTTAACTATGTCCATCAAACAATTAAGGTCGTTTTTAGCTTTTCAGGAAAATGGCAGCTTTTCTGCTGCTGCTGATGAGTTATGCATTACCAAAGCAGCTGTAGGCCAACAAATGAAGCTATTAGAGGAGTCACTACAAACACCATTGTTTGATCGCAATGGTTATAGACCCAGCCTTAACGCTGTAGGTATATCATTTGCAAAAGAAGCCCAAAAAGTACTAGATAACTATGACAAATTATTCAATAGTCTTGATGAGGATGACGACTATTCTGGCACCATTAGCGTGGGTTCAGTGCCATCTGCAATATTAGCACTGGTACCTTTATCAGTTAAAAGCATGATGATAGAAGTCACTAACACAAAGATTCGTATTGTCCCTGGCATGTCTACAGACTTATATGACCATGTACTCAATGGTTCCATAGACGTTGGTATATTAAGCCAACCACAAAGAATTGAGCCTAGCCTCCAGTGGGTGGTTCTTGTAGAAGAGCCGCTTGTGCTGCTGACATCCAGTAGCTTTAAAGGAACCGACCCGATAAAGATTTTACAAAGACAACCCTATATCAGATTGGCACAACGAACTTCTGTTGGCTTATTGGCAGATCAGTGGCTAACAAAAAACAAAATAACAGTTAAGGAAACCATGATCATGGATTCTATGGAAACACTAGGCTGTATGGTGGCGCATGGTCTCGGTGTGTCTGTAGCCCCTGACCTTTGTAAACCTGACCCTATCTTTTCGAATCTAAGAAAAATTACTCTTCCCAACAGCACCGATGCACGCGTTCTAGGTATGTTAACGAGAAAAGATAACCCTAAACATAAGATCATCATGAAGCTTAAGCAACATATTAATAACACCATTAAAGCAACGTAATTTTAGTCAATGCTGCCTATATTACGGAACGTTATTGGTTGCCATATCTGCAGCCAAAAATAGCCTAGAGTAATTAAATTGAACATAGACCTTTCACAGAATCTTAGGCATATTGAAAGATATAATATAAAAATTGTTGGCGAAAAGGTAAAATACAATGAATTATAAATTATTTTATGCGAGTGGAAGTGCGGCTGAAGGAGTTCGTGTAATTATAGAAGAACTTGGAGTGCCGT
>Ga0209091_10000079_pt1 | contig 87913 bp, 78 predicted proteins | sample ArcticOcean_MG_C_6_FD_187438 | JGI IMG/M metagenome (GOLD analysis project Ga0209091, IMG submission 187438) | Marine microbial communities from western Arctic Ocean - ArcticOcean_MG_CB8_128 (SPAdes) (version 2) | ecosystem: Environmental > Aquatic > Marine > Oceanic | place: Arctic Ocean...
CGACGTTAATCAAATGGAGCATGAGCAGCTAGTCACTGCCGTTCTGGCTAGAGATCTTGAGGCGGCAAAAAAGCTTATTTCTAAGCATATACTTGTGCCTAGTCAGGTCTTGCAAGGCTTATTATAAAGCCTGTTACCTTTCTAATTTAGCAGCATCAAGTAACTTTATCTTTTCACTTGCAATATAGCTATGATCTACCTACACTTATAAAGTGGATAAAAGTGGGGAAAAGTGGTATTTTTTCCCTATATTGAATAAGTTTTGGGAAGTAAATGATGTTTCGTGGTGCTGCAACAATCAATATAGATACCAAAGGACGTATAGCTATGCCTGTGCGTTTTCGCGATCTATTCATTGATAAATCAGAACCTAGCGTCAACCCCCAGCTTGTGGTTACTATTGATACCGAAGAGCTTTGTTTAATGATTTATCCATTAATTGAATGGGATTTGATTCAGCAAAAATTAGAACAACTACCCAGCTTCAACCCCACCGCTAGACGTATCCAACGTTTGTTGATTGGCCATGCCACAGACCTTGAGCTCGATGCTAATGGGCGTATTTTGCTACCGACGCTGCTGAGAGAATATGCTCAGTTAGATAAGAAAGCCATTCTGCTAGGTCAAGGTAAAAAAATTGAACTGTGGAGTGAGTCCTTATGGAATGCGCGCCGTGAAACCTATTTGCAGGCCAACAGCAACACTGAAGAGCTGCCGGAACTCTTGCATCAGTTGTCCTTGTAGTCGGTGAATGACTGACGTTATTAATGGAACTGAAATGACACAAGACTTTAACCACAAAACCGTCTTACTTGATGAAGCTGTAGAGTTATTGGTACACGATACCGATGGTGTTTATATGGACGGAACTTTTGGCCGTGGTGGGCACAGCGGTCTTATCCTACAACACCTAAGTCCTCAAGGACGATTACAGGCCTTTGATAAAGACCCTTTGGCCATTACGCAGGCGCAGGTGATGATTGCCAACGATTCGCGTTTATCTATCACTCAAACCTCTTTTGCAAACATGGACCAAGTTGCCCAGCAGCATCACTGTTTTGGGCATGTGCATGGCATTTTGTTGGACTTGGGTGTTTCATCACCACAAATAGACGATGCCAGCCGCGGCTTTAGTTTTCAATATGATGGCCCATTAGATATGCGTATGAATCCTGACGCAGGCGAATCTGCTGCGCAGTGGTTGGCGCGGGCAGGTGCGGAAGAAATAGCGGATGTGCTTTACCATTATGGCGAAGAGCGTTTCTCTCGAAGAATGGCGCGGGCTATTGTCGAGCATCGTCAACAGCAGCCTATTACCACCACCAAGCAATTAGCCGGCATTATTGCCGCCGCTAACCCTAAGTGGGAAAAGGGTAAAAATCCCTCAACTCGGGCGTTTCAGGGTATACGTATACACATCAACCAGGAACTAAAAGATTTAGAAGTGGGTTTGCAAGCGGCACTTGAAATATTGGCACCTGGGGGCCGTTTAGTGGTGATTAGTTTTCATTCCTTGGAAGACCGTATTGTTAAGCGTTTTATGCGTGAGCACGCCAAAGGCGACTCTCACATCCCTCGCGGCTTACCTGTGACCGAAGATCAGTTAAAGCGGCGCTTAACGCTCTTGGGCAAAGCTCGTAAGCCTACTCCCTATGAAATTGAGGTTAACCCTCGGTCTCGCAGTGCGGTGATGCGTGTGGCAGAAAAAATCGAATGAAAGACATGAGCGAAAACCTCAATATGTGGTTAAAGCGTGCGAGCTTACAGGCCGAACGTTACGCTATGTTGCTTGGGTTTTTGCTGTTGGTGTTGTTAGTTATTAGTGCTCAATTTGTTGTTTACAGCTCGTTTGAAGCTAGGGGGCATATCAATCACCTGCATCAGCTAGAAAGAGACCGTAATGCCATGCAGGTGGAGTGGGGCCAGTTGCTGCTTGAGCAAAGCGCTTGGGCTTCCCATAGCCGTGTAGAATCGATGGTGACTGAGCAGTTAGGCATGGGAGTGCCAGTCGCTCAACAAATTATTTTGGTGCGGCAGCCATGAATGCCATGGAATACCCATGGCGTATGCGCTGGGTATGGTTAATTTTATTAGTTGTGGCATCGGTTGTGGTTTGGCGTTTAGTGCACCTTAATTTAACTGAGCGTTCTTTTTTAATGCGCCAAGGTGACGCCCGTATGGTACGCGAAGTGCCTATTCCTGCGCATAGAGGCATGATTTTAGACCGCCGAGGAGAACCTTTAGCAGTTAGTGCGCCAGTGGTTAGTTTGTGGGCCAACCCGCAAGTGTTGGGTGAAGATCTCGAGCATGCTAAACAGGTTGCTCAAAGCTTGGGTTTATCTGAAGTTGAGTTTTTAAAACGCTTAGCGCGTATGAAAGACAAGGAGTTTATGTACCTTAAGCGACATGTTAATCCAGCCGATGCGGAGGCTGTACTGGAGCATAAGTGGCAAGGCGTGCACGGAGTTGAGGAATTCCATCGTTATTATCCTGCAGCAGAAGTGGCTACTCACTTGGTAGGTTTTAACAATGTTGATGACCAAGGCCAAGAAGGTATGGAGCTAGCTTATGAATCTTGGTTGCAGGGGACGTCTGGTAAGAAGGTAGTGCAAAAAGACCGCACTGGACGAACTGTTAAGGACCTACAGTTATTGTCCAACGCACAGCCTGGAAAAGATCTAAATTTAAGCATCGATTTAAGGATGCAATATGTGGCCTATCGTGAACTCAAAGCCGTAGTGCAGCAGCACAAAGCATCTTCGGGTTCAGCTGTGGTTTTGGATGTACAGACGGGTGAAATATTGGCGATGGTTAATCAGCCGGCTTACAACCCGAATAATCGTTCAGTTATGAGTATCGACAGTTTGCGTAATCGTGCTATGACCGATGTACTAGAGCCCGGCTCAACCATGAAGCCTCTTACCATTGCGGCGGCCTTGATGAGCGGACAGTATGGTCCGGATAGTAAGGTTGATACCAACCCGGGATTTATAAAGGTTAAACGCAAGACTATAAGGGATCATCGCAACTACGGCGTATTAGATATCACCGGTATTATCACTAAATCAAGCAATGTAGGGGTCACTAAATTGGCCTTATCGTTACCAGAAAATAGTGTAAGAGAAACCTTTTATAGCTTTGGCTTGGGTCAGGCAACCGCCACTGGTTTTCCGGGTGAGAGTACGGGAATTCTGCCTAGTTATACTAAGTGGAACCCCATTAATTTAGCCACCATGGCTTATGGTTATGGCATTGCTGTAACACCGTTACAATTGGCTCAGGCCTATGGGGTATTCGCCAGCTATGGGCTTAAGCGTCCCATTTCTATGTTGAAACAAGAGCAGGTGCCAGAAGCCGAGCGAGTAATGCCAGAACATGTAGCTAAACAAGTGATTGCTATGCTAGAAACTGTGACCCAAAAAGGTGGTACGGGAACTCGTGCTAGGGTGCCGTCTTTTCGTGTTGCTGGTAAAACTGGCACAGTACATAAACCGTCTAAAGATGGCGGTTATAACGACGATGTGTATGCCGCAGTTTTTGCTGGCATGGCACCAGCATCTAAGCCACGCTTAGTGTGTGTGGTAATTATTGATGATCCCAAGGGTGAGCAATATTACGGTGGCGAAGTTGCTGCTCCCGTATTTTCTCGCATTATGGCAGAGAGCTTACGGCTTTTAAATGTGGCACCAGATAATTTGCTGCCATTACAAGGTTAACAGTGAGGTTGAATGTGGATACCAAACGTTTATACGAACTGATGCCCCTACCAGGGCAAGCCCAACAATGGGCAGAAGTTTGTGTACATGGGGTGTCATCAGATAGCCGGCAGGTAAAACAAGGTGACTTGTTTATCATCTGTTTAGGGGAGCCAAAGTGGCAGCGTAGTTATATAAAGCAAGCTCAGGAAAATGGAGCTGTGGCGGTAGCTATTGATGCCCAACAGATGTTGCATTTGGACTCATCTAACCTCACTGTTCCCATTATTGGTATATCCAATCTGGCGGCGATCCAGGGCCTAATTGCCGCTCGTATCAATGATGAGCCCAGCCAGCAAATGTCACTGATAGGTGTTACCGGTACTAATGGTAAAACCAGCTGTAGCCAGTTTATCGCTCAGTGCTTTTCGGACCTTGGCCGAACCTGTGGTGTGATGGGCACCTTGGGTTATGGTTTGCTTGAGGCATTGGAGCAGGGTCCAAATACTACGCCAGATGAAGTCACCATGCAGGGCCAGTTAGGTGCCATGGTGCAAGCAGGGGCAACGACGTGTGCTATAGAGGTATCTTCCCACGGTTTAGATCAAGGGCGTCTTAACGGCTGTCGTTTTGAAACCGCAGTGTTCACTAATTTAACTCAAGATCACCTTGATTATCATGGCACTATGCAAGCGTATGGTGAAGTGAAGGCTCAACTGTTTAACTGGCCTAGTTTACGTCACGCAGTGATTAATTTTGATGATGATTTCGGTCGTGGCTTACTTAACGAAATTGCACCCTCGGTGCAAACTTACACCTACAGCGCGCAAGTTTCAGAAGTGGATTATGTAGACTTAGGTGTGTCCACCATCACCCAGCACGAACATGGCATTGAAGCCATGGTACATACACCAAAAGGCCAAGCGCTATTGCAAGTAGGACTGATTGGCCGCTTTAATCTAAGCAACCTATTGGCCACCTTAGCAGTGCTCTTATTGCATAAAATTGACCTGTCATCAGCGACCTTTGCAATCAACAACCTCAGTACAGTATGTGGCAGGATGCAGCTAATAGGCAGCGAGCAGCAATCAAAAAACAAGCCACAGGCCATTGTTGATTACGCCCATACCCCTGATGCCTTAGAGCAGGCGTTAATGGCTGCCAAAGAGCATGTGGCTCATGGTCAGCTATGGGTGGTATTTGGGTGTGGTGGAGACCGAGATGCGGGCAAACGGCCAAAAATGGCAAGCATTGCAGAAACATGGGCTGATCACGTGGTAGTTACTGACGACAATCCACGAACAGAATCGAGTGAGAAAATCTTATCAGACATTGGTAAGGGATTTAAGCGCCGAGACAAAGTAGTGATAGAAGGTAATCGCAGCCTAGCCATTGCTTTAACTATGGGGCGTGCTAAAGCCGGTGATATCGTACTTATTGCTGGTAAAGGCCACGAAACCTATCAAGATGTTCAGGGACATAAACACCACTTTAGTGACCACGAACAGGTGTTGGTCGCTCTTGCGGGAGGGTTGAATTAATGGCTTCCTTTAGCTTAGCTGAACTTTCTCACAAAGTGCCGTCCAGTTATGTCATTGGAGCAGCGGTCTTTAGTCAATTATCTACCGACACACGTAGTATGGCTGCTGGAGATTTATTTGTAGCTTTGGTGGGCCCAAATTTTGATGGACACGAATTTATTGCTCAAGCTCAAAGCCAAGGCGCATGTGCAGCGTTGGTTAGTACGGAAATAGACACAGATTTACCTCAGTTGGTGGTGCCAGATACTCGAATTGCACTAGGGCAGTTAGCTGTTATTAAGCGTCAGAGCCTTAATGGTCAGTTTGTTGCAGTCACGGGCAGTAGCGGCAAAACCACCGTTAAAGAAATGTTACAAAAGGTGTTATTTCAAGCGGGCCAAGTTGAAGTGACACATGGCAACTTTAATAATGACATTGGTGTGCCGTTGACTCTTTGGGGTATGCAAGATGACATTGACTATCGGGTGTTAGAACTTGGTGCCAACCATATTGGAGAAATTGCCTATACCAGCCGGATGGTTATGGCAGATGTAGCCATTTTGAACAATGCCCAAGAAGCCCATTTGTCTGGTTTTGGTAGCTTAGATGGCGTGGTTAAAGCCAAAGGTGAAATTATTTCGGAGCTTTCTGACCAGGGCCAAGTGGTACTTAATTTAGATGATCGCCACATTCAACAATGGCAAGCGCTTGCTAAGTATAGGCGTGTATGGAGTTTCAGTCTAACCAATGAAAAGGCTAGTGTGTATGCCAGTGGCATCCAACGTACACCACAAGGCAGCCGCTTTATTCTGCATCTAGGCCAGCAGCAGCGACAAGTAGATTTGCAATTGTTAGGACAGCATAACGTTGCCAATGCCTTGGCGTCCGCCGCCGCCGCATTGGCTCTGGGGTTATCCCTAGATCAAATTGCCATAGGTTTGGGCCAAGTTAGGCCTTACCAAGGACGCCTTGTGAGCCACCAATTAAGCCACAATCGTTGTGTCATTGACGATACCTATAATGCCAATCCAGGATCTGTAAAAGCTGCTATTGCGGTGCTGCAAGAGTGCCATGGACAGCGGTGTTTTATGCTGGGTGATTTAGGCGAATTAGGCCAGCAAGAGCTGCAGCTGCATCAACGTATTGGTGCCCATGTTGCGGCAGCAGGTATAGAACAATTTTATGGTTTCGGTCCATTAGCGGCTGCGGCTGTTGAGAGTTATCTGCAAAAAGGCGGTAACTTCGGCAAGGTTTGTGTAAACAAGGAAGATTTGTCCAGCTGTTTTCAACAGCTTCCAAAAGTGGGCTTGAGTTGTTTGGTTAAAGGATCCCGATCTAGCCAAATGGACCAGGTCGTAGAAAAATTAATTAACGGTGGAATCTAGCCCATGTTGTTATGGTTAGCAGATTATTTAGCTCAGTATTACAGCGCCTTTGGTGTTTTTCATTACCTCACCATGCGAGGCATTATGGGGGTGCTCACCGCCTTGTTTATTGCCATGGCTATTGGTCCGTATATGATCAAACATTTAAAAGCTAAACAAATTAGCCAATCAATCCGTGAAGACGGACCCCAAAGTCATTTGCTGAAAGCTGGCACTCCTACCATGGGTGGCGCCCTTATATTGGTGGCTATTCTCATTAGCGCCTTGTTGTGGGGTGACTTAACCAATCGTTATATCTGGGTCACCATCGCCGTAACTGGTGTGTTTGGTGCCGTAGGCTGGGTCGATGATTACCGTAAGGTGGTAGAAAAAAATTCCCGTGGACTTATTGCCCGCTGGAAGTATTTTTGGCAATCCGTTGGGGGGCTAGGGGCGGCTTTATTCTTGTACTATAGCGCTCAAACTCCTCAGGAATTGGAGCTTATAGTGCCATTTTTCAAAACCGTCGGTATTAATATTGGCGTGCTATATATTGCTCTCACCTACTTTGTCATTGTGGGTACTTCAAACGCCGTCAATCTCACTGACGGTTTGGATGGTCTGGCGATATTACCTACGGTGCTGATTGCTGGGGCCTTGGCAGTGTTTGCTTATTTAACGGGCCATTCGGTATTTGCTGAATACCTTAACATTCCTTACATTAGCGGTGCGGGAGAACTGGTGGTGTTTTGTGCCGCGATTGTAGGGGCCGGAATGGGCTTTTTATGGTTTAACACTTATCCTGCCCAAGTGTTTATGGGTGACGTTGGCGCATTAGCCTTAGGTGCTGCTTTGGGTGTTGTGGCGGTCATCGTTCGACAAGAATTAGTGTTATTCATTATGGGGGGCGTATTTGTGATGGAAACTGTGTCTGTTATTTTACAGGTGGCTTCGTTTAAATTGACCGGTAAACGTATCTTCCGTATGGCACCAATACATCATCACTTCGAGCTCAAAGGCTGGCCGGAGCCACGGATAATCGTACGCTTTTGGATAATTACCGTGGTATTAGTATTGATTGGTTTAGCCACCCTTAAGTTACGATAAACTTTTAACTTTTAACTTTTAAGAGGCCTAGTTGCCAGTGTCGTTGATAGTTAGTGATCGTTTTAGCCTTATTATTGGTTTGGGAAAAACCGGGCTTGCCTGTGCTCAGTATTTTGCGCTTCAAGGTGAACGTTTTCAGGTGGCTGATTCTAGGGCGCAGCCGCCATTTCTTCATCAGCTAACATCAGAGCAACCAGATACACCTATACACTTGGGTGAATTTGCTCATGATTTATGCCTCAGTGCCAGGCAGATTATTTTAAGTCCTGGTGTATCAATGCAAGAACCCGCTTTAGTAGCAGCGGCCAATGCAGGGGTTCCTATACGCAGTGATGTAGACGTATTTGCTCAGGCTGCTCGGTCTGCTGGTGTGCCTATTGTGGCGATTACGGGTTCTAACGCTAAGAGTACGGTTACCAGTTTAGTGGGGCAAATGGCCAAAACTGCAGGTTTAAACGTTGCAGTTGGGGGTAATCTTGGTGAGCCCTCTGTATCTTTGTTAGCTAATGATGTGGATTTATATGTCTTGGAGCTGTCTAGTTTCCAGTTGGAATCGACCACTGGCTTAGGTGCTACCGTGGCCTGCGTGCTCAATGTGAGCCCTGACCACATGGATCGATATGACAATCTTATGGCATACCATCAAGCAAAACATCGAGTTTTTCAAGCGTGTAAAGCGGCCGTCGTTAATGCTGATGATGCACTTACTAATCCACTAGTGCCAGACACTGTCACTCAAACGCGATTTAGTTTAGGTGATCCCGATGTAGGCCAATTTGGTTTGCGCAAAGAGGGCGTTGATGAATGGTTGGCACAGGGTTTACAGCCACTCATGGCGGTAAAAAAAATGGCAATGTCTGGTCGTCATAACGTTGCTAACGCCCTTGCTGCATTGGCGTTAGGGCAGGCGGTTGGTCTACCAATGGATGCTATGGTTAATACCCTGGCAACGTTCACAGGTTTGCCACATCGGTGTGAGCGAGTGGCTAATATCGGTGGTGTTGATTACATCAATGATTCTAAAGGTACAAATTTAGGTGCCACTGTAGCGGCGTTAGAAGGTCTAGGGCCCGGCCTAGCTGGCAAGATCATTCTTATTGCAGGTGGAGTAGGCAAGGGCGCAGACTTTTCTGATCTTGTTGCGCCGTTATCACGTTATGGCAAACAAACACTATTGATTGGTGAGGACGCTAAACACATTGAGCAGGCGTTGGCTGAAAAGGTAGCGTTTAGCCATGCAAAAGATATGCAAGAAGCTGTAAGTCTGGCGTATCAGCAGGCTGTTAGTGGAGATTTGGTGTTGTTGTCACCAGCGTGTGCAAGCTTTGATGCCTATTCAAGTTTTGAGGCAAGAGGCGATCACTTCGCAAAATTGGTATGGGCCTTAACATGATCTCTGTATCTGAGCAGTGGCGTACGGTGATCAGTCAAAGGTTGGATTTAGCTTTGTTTTTGCCGGCATTGGCATTAGCGCTTATTGGTTACGTTATGATTACATCGGCTTCTATGGATGTGGTGGCGATTAAGTTCAACGACCCTTTTTATCAGAGTAAGCGCCAACTTTTATTCATGTTTTTGGGCGGCGGTAGTCTCATGGTTTGCTTGATGACGCCAGTGCACGTATGGCAAAAACAGAGCCCATATCTGTTGCTATTGGCGGTGCTATTATTGGTTGCCGTATTGATTCCCGGTCTAGGCCGCAATGTCAACGGCAGTACCCGATGGATTCCTATAGGATCATTGAGTTTGCAGCCTTCTGAATTTTCCAAAGTAGCAGTGGTAGCCTTTATGGCGGGGTATTTGGTGCGCCAGCAGGAAGAAGTTCGCAATAGTTTGTGGGGGTTCTCAAAATCCTTAGTAGTGTTAGTCACATTTATTGTGCTGTTTTTATTAGAGCCAGACTTTGGAGCGGTGGTGGTAATGATGTGTGCCGTGCTAGGCATGTTCTTTTTAGGAGGTATGCGTAAACGTCATATTTCTATAGTGATTGCGGCTGCTAGCGCCGCAGGTGCAGTGATAATTTCAGCTGCTGAATACCGGGTACAACGGTTAACGACCTACCTAGATCCATGGAGTGATCCCTTTGGTAGCGGTTATCAATTAACGCAGGCGCAAATTGCATTTGGCCGAGGTGGCTGGTTTGGTGAAGGTTTGGGCCAGAGTATGCAAAAGTTATTTTACTTGCCAGAAGCCCATACGGACTTTGTATATTCTGTGCTGGCTGAAGAGTGGGGTGCTTTTGGTGCTGTGATTGTTGTGGCTTTGTATGGCGTGCTAATCGTGCGTGGCCTGCAGGTGGGTCAAAAAGCCGAACGCTTAGGGCGCTATTTTTCAGCCTACTTAGGCTACGGCTTAGTATTGCTGATTGCCGTGCAAGCTATAATTAATATAGGAGTCAACTTAGGGTTATTACCGACCAAGGGGTTAACGCTACCCTTTGTTAGCTACGGTGGCAGTAGTATGTTGGCTTGTGCCAGTAGTTTGGGTATTTTGTTGCGTATTTCGATGGAAAATAATGCCACTTATGCTGGCTCATTTAGTGAGGATGCTTTTCACGAATCTTCTCCTTATAGACCATTAGATACCCCAAGCCCTGAAGCGACTCTAGGACTTGATGACGTTGATCAATGGTTTGGTGATGAAGCTAAAAAGCAGGACTGGCGTCATGACTAAATTGAATCGTCAAGCAAATTCAAAACGTTTACTGATTATGGCAGCAGGAACAGGCGGTCATGTTTATCCTGCTTTAGCTACTGCTGAAATCTTGCAGGCACAGAATTGGAAAGTAGAATGGTTGGGCACAGGCAGAGGCATTGAAGCTCGTTTGGTGCCAGACGCAGGGTTTTATTTACATTGCATTGATGTGGTGGGTTTGCGAGGCAAAGGTAAATGGTCTTTGTTGTTGGCGCCTTGGCGTTTATTCAAATCTTTGTTGCAGTCAATTAAGGTTATCCGCGGCTTTAAACCTCATTGTGTTTTGGGTATGGGTGGTTTTGTCGCTGGTCCTGGGGGTTTGGCTGCCAAATTATTAGGAGTACCACTCATTTTACATGAACAAAATGCAATTCCCGGGCTCACAAACCGTTTATTGCGCCCGTTTGCCAGCAGAACCTTACAAGCGTTTGCTGGCAGTTTTGCTGATAGGCGGGCCATCACAGTTGGTAACCCATTACGATCCAATATCATTGCTCATAAGTCAGACCATAATGGGCTTCGGATATTGATTGTAGGCGGCAGCTTAGGTGCGCTTATCCTTAATGAAGTAGTGCCCATAGCGATGGCATTATTGGCCAGTAATGAACGGCCACAAATATGGCATCAAACGGGACCAAAACATCACAAGGTAACCCAAGTTGGATATGATAAAGCTCAGGTTGCGGCACAAGTAGATGCTTATATTGACGACATGGGAATGGCTTATGCATGGGCCAATTTAGTCATTTGCCGCGCGGGAGCTTTAACTGTAAGCGAGTTGGCTGGCGCTGGCATGGCGTCTATATTGGTGCCCTATCCTTCCGCTGTAGACGATCACCAAACGGCCAATGCTAATGTGTTAGTGCAAGCTGGCGCAGCCATCTTATTGCCACAAACGCAGCTGTCGCCAGCAACCCTTAGTCAAAATATTAGGGTTTTACAAAGCCGCCCATCAAAACTAAATAATATGGCCACTGCAGCCTTAACCTGCGCTGCACCAAAGGCCGCTTACAATGTAGCACAACATTGCATGGAGATTGCCCGTGGTTAAATTCACCCCACCAAATCAATACACAATTCCGGAAATGCGACGCATCAAACGTATTCATTTTGTAGGTATTGGTGGTGTTGGAATGTGCGGTATCGCTGAAGTGTTGCTTAACCAAGGATACGAAATAAGTGGCTCTGATATAAAAGTAAGCCCAGTGACACAGCGATTGGCAAGTCAAGGTGCGCAGGTTTTTATAGGTCACCAAGATGCTAATGTTCGTGGTGCTCACGTAGTCGTCGTGTCTACTGCCGTGGCCGAAGAAAATCCAGAGCTAGTGGCGGCGCGGGCGCATCGCATTCCTATTGTGCAAAGGGCACAAATGTTGGCTGAATTGATGCGCTACCGGCATGGTATTGCCGTTGCTGGTACCCATGGGAAAACTACCACCACTTCTTTGGTGGCTGCAATTTTGGCGGCGGGGGGGTTAGATCCCACTTTTGTTATCGGTGGCAAACTGACAAGCTCGGGAACGAATGCAAAACTAGGGGCGAGTTCTTACCTAGTTGCAGAAGCTGATGAAAGTGATGCGTCTTTTTTGCATCTACAGCCGTTAACTTCTATTGTCACCAATATCGATGCCGACCATATGTCCACCTATGAAGGAGACTTTAACCGGTTAAAGAAAACCTTTGTTGAATTCTTGCACAACCTTCCGTTTTATGGCCTTGCCATCGTGTGTGTGGATGACCCGGTGGTATGGGAAATATTACCCCAAGTGAGTCGGCCCTTAATGACCTATGGTTTTGACGAAAACGCTGATGTAAAAGCCATCAACCTTCACCAAAAAGGCATGGTTACTTCGTTTACCGTGTGTAGACAAGGTCATAAGGACCTAGATATCTCCCTCAATATGCCCGGTAAACACAATGTCCAAAATGCCCTAGCAGCCATCGCAGTTGCTACAGATTTAGAAGTGGGGGACGAGCATATTGTCAGTGGGTTAAATGAATTCTCAGGTGTCGGCCGACGTTTCCAGGTGTTAGGTGATTACCCAGCACAGCAGGGCACTGCAACCTTAGTGGACGATTATGGGCACCATCCCCGAGAAGTGTCGGCAACCATTGATGCTATTCGTGCGGGTTGGTCAGGTCGTCGGTTAGTGATGGTGTACCAGCCCCATCGATATTCTCGAACACGAGATTTATATGAAGACTTTGTGGATGTGTTATCACGTGTAGATATATTGGTTTTATTGGATATTTATCCTGCAGGAGAAGAGCCGATTAACGGTGCCGATGGCCGTAGTTTGTGCCGCAGTATTCGATCAAGGGGCCAAGTAGATCCAATATTCGTAGAGCGTGGAGCCGCTGTAGCACCTGTGTTAGAAAATATTTTGTGCGACGGTGATCTATTATTAACTCAAGGCGCCGGTGATATTGGACAAATTTCCCGGGCACTGCTCGACAAAATACAACAAGAAGACAGCTAAATGACAAATATCAATCTGTCCCAGAGTTGGGCGCACTTGCTCAAGGTACCCAAGGCCCGTATTGCGGTTATTTATGGTGGAACTTCGGCTGAACGCGAAATTTCTTTGATGAGTGGCAAGCAAGTTTTGGGTCACTTACAAAGTGCCGGTGTGAATGCCTTTGGTCTAGACTTAGGTGCCGATGGCCAAGATCAGGTGACTCAACTACAGCAGGCTGGTATGGATGCGGCGTTTATCATCCTTCATGGCCGTGGCGGTGAGGATGGAACGCTTCAAGGTGTACTTGAATTTATGGCAGTGCCTTACACAGGTTGTGACGTTCTAGCCTCTAGTTTGGGCATGAATAAGCTCATGACCAAATTGGTTTGGTTAGCGCAAGGGTTGAGAACTCCAGCCTATGAAGTTCTAAATGATGCGAGCAATTGGGCAGAGGTTGCCAAACGTCTTGGATTGCCTTTGGTGGTTAAGCCGGTTCATGAAGGGTCAAGCTTAGGAATTAATATCGTTGATTCTGCCGCAACCTTAGAGCGGGCATATCAAGATGCAGCAGAATATGACCGTGAAGTGATGGCAGAGCAATTTATCGACGGTGATGAGTACACGGTGCCTATACTCAATGACCTTTCTTTGCCGGCCATTCGTCTAGAAACAGATAATGCGTTTTACGACCTACAAGCCAAGTATTACTCCGATAAGACACGTTATTTGTTCGACAACCCAATGACGCGAACACAGCAGCAGAGTATGCAGGACGAGTGCCGCTGCGCGTTTCAAGTGTTAGGTTGTCGAGATTGGGGACGCATCGATGTGATGCGTGATAAGCAGGGGCGAAATTGGTTGTTAGAAGTGAATACCACGCCAGGTATGACCAGTCACAGTTTGGTACCTATGGCTGCGGAAGCGGCGGGGCTGAACTTTGCGCAATTAACCCTAGTTATTTTGAATTTAGCGTTGGCTCGAGCGAAGGCTGGGAGATGACGATGTCTGACGGGGCGCAAACAGTACATTGGAGTTGGAGTGCTAAGTTTCTGTTGGCACTGGTGCTAATGACAGCAGGACTGCTAACTTGGCAAGCCATTCAGCCCTGGTTGCAGCGTCCATTACAGCAAATTATTTTGCAAACAGATATACCGGCTTCGGAAAAAATAATATTACAGGCTCAACTAAATGCCCATTTGTCTGATTCTTTTTTTGGAGCAGATTTACAACTTATTAGACAAGAGGTAGAGAGCCACGCCTGGGTTAATGGCGCCAAGGTTAGTCGTGTTTGGCCCAATAGGTTGATGGTTGAGGCGCCACGGCAGATTTTCATGGCCCGCTGGCGAGGTGGTGGCTTCATCAACCATGAGGGTGATTTGGTGTTAGTGAATCCTAGTCAGGTGGTGGGCTTTGAACAGTTGCCGATGCTGGCAGGCCCTGAAGGCAGTGTATGGGCTATGAGCGAATTGTTTCGACAAATGAGTTGGTTGGTCGGGCGGGATGATCTGACTATCGACCAACTGACTATGGCCCGCCGGGGAGCGGTTGAATTGCGCTTGCATAACAGTATTGTTTTAGTACTTGGACGCGACCAAGTATTGCCTAGATTACAGCGTTTAATGAAGGTCTATCATAGTCATTTTGTCGCTAAATCTAGCACTATTAAACGTATAGATGGTCGTTACCCTCATGGTGTATCTGTGGCGTGGAAAGAGGCCGGTTAAAGGCGATTATTTGGCTGCTAAATTGGCGCTAATTTGCTCGATTAATCCACCACTTAGAGGGCAAAGTGTGGGATAATTACACAATATTTAAATGGCTTGTTTTGGCCACTTGAAAAACACATAAATAAGGGAAGATTTGGGTGGTAGACACAGCAATAAAACCCATGGTGGTTGGGTTGGATATTGGCACTTCTAAGGTGGTCGCTATGGTGGCGGAACTTGGTGATGATAGTCAATTACAAGTTGTGGGAATTGGAGCGCAAGCGTCTCGGGGTTTAAAGCGTGGCATTGTTGCTAATATTGAATTCACCGTGCTATCGGTAAAGCGAGCCATCGAAGAAGCTGAATTAATGGCTGACTGTAAGATTAACGCTGTTACCGTAGGTATTGGCGGTAATCATATTAGTAGTATGAATTCTCACGGCATAGTAGCGATACAGGCTGGAGAAGTATCTGAGCTTGATTTGGAACGTGTGATCGAGGCGGCTAGGGCGGTAGCGATCCCAACTGATCAAAGAATTTTGCATATTTTGCCGCAAGAGTATGTGATTGACGGTCAGGAGGGTATCCAAGACCCTCTCGGTATGGCCGGTGTGCGGCTGGAAGCAAAAGTACATATTGTGACTTGCGCTCTTAATGTAGCGCAAAATATTGAAAAGTGCGTAAGTCGATGTGATTTGGTGTTGGAAAACATTGTTCTTAACGCTTTGGCATCTAGTTATGCTGTACTGACAGAAGATGAAAAAGAATTAGGTGTTTGCTTAGTCGACATGGGTGGTGGCACCATCGAAGTTGCTGTGTTCACTGCTGGCGCCATTCGCCACACGGCAGTAATACCAGTAGCTGGTGATCAAGTGACCAACGACATTGCCATGGCGTTGCGCACACCAACCGTTCATGCGGAAGATGTAAAAGTAAGGTACGCCTGTGCGTTGGCACAGTTAACCGATTTATCGGAAAGTATTAAAGTGCCTAGTGTGGGTGATCGTCCCGCTAGAGACTTGTCTCGCCAAGCCTTAGCTGAAGTGGTAGAGCCGCGTTATGAAGAGCTGTACACCCTAGTTCAATCGGAATTAAGGCGCAGTGGTTACGAAGATTTGATTGCAGCGGGTATGGTGTTAACGGGTGGTACGGCGCAGATGGAAGGTGCAGTAGAGTTGGCGGAAGAGATTTTTCATATGCCAGTGCGCTTAGCCAAGCCGCATAAAGCGCAGGGGCCTAGTGGATTGTTGGATAATCCAACGTATTCCACCTGTGTTGGGTTGTTAAATTATGCTCAACAGGCAGGACCTTCTGCCCAGGTAAAGTTGCCTAATAGGATGGCTTTGGGGTTTGAAGCTAGTCAATGGCTGCTCAAGGCTAAAACTTGGGTAAAATCAAATTTTTAACGATAAGTCACCCAGGTGGATGTCGATAGTGAAGTCTGATAAACGATAGGACTCGTTATTAGAAAAACAATAAAATAGACTAGGAGCAAGGCGATGTACGAATTAGTCGATAACGTGCCGCAAAATGCAGTCATTAAAGTGATTGGTGTAGGCGGTGGCGGTGGTAATGCTGTAAGTCATATGTTGTCTAGTGAAATAGACGGCGTTGAATTTATTTGTGCCAACACTGACGCTCAAGCCCTTAGAGGTATGGAGGCTCGATCGGTGGTTCAACTAGGCGCTCAAATCACTAAAGGTTTGGGAGCTGGAGCTAATCCTAATGTTGGCCGCGAAGCTGCCATCGAAGACCGCGAGCAGATTGAAAGTATTCTGCAAGGCGCTGATATGGTCTTTATTACCGCAGGTATGGGTGGCGGAACAGGTACCGGAGCTGCACCAATCGTGGCTGAAGTGGCTCGTGAAATGGGTATTTTAACGGTTGCTGTTGTGACCAAGCCATTCCCATTTGAGGGACGTAAACGTATGGCTATCGCAGAGCAGGGCCTTAAAGAATTGGCGGAACACGTAGATTCATTGATCACTATACCAAATGAAAAGCTGCTGCCTGTGTTGGGTAAGAACTGTAGTTTACTGACGGCTTTTAGTACCGCAAACGATGTGCTTTTAGGTGCAGTACAAGGCATTGCCGACCTAATTACTCGGCCTGGTATGATCAACGTAGATTTTGCTGACGTACGTACGGTAATGTCCGAAATGGGCATGGCCATGATGGGCACTGGCGTGGCGCGAGGTGAAGACCGAGCCCGTGAAGCTGCAGAAGCTGCGGTACGCAGTCCGCTGCTAGAAGATGTTGACTTGCGAGGTGCAAAAGGCATTTTGGTCAATATTACAGCCGGACTAGACATGAATTTGGGTGAGTTCTCAGAAGTCGGTAATACTATAGAAGAGTTCGCGTCAGACAATGCCACCGTGGTTATTGGTACGGTGATTGATCCTGAATTGTCTGATGAGCTAAAAGTAACGGTTGTTGCTACAGGTCTAGGCTACGGTTATACACAACAGATTGAACCAACGGTGAAAGCTGTGGTCAATAATACTATGAGACGTCCTACGGTCGATCAAATGGAATTGCCAACAGTTAAAGATGCGTTAGTTGGTGATGCACGTACGAGTGGCTCGGCGACGGATGCTGATAGTAGTTCTGAAGGCGATATTGATTATTTGGATATCCCTGCTTTTTTGCGGCGTCAAGCTGATTAAGACTTAGGTCTTAGATGCTGGCGCTTTTTACCTGTAATGGGGGTCTTGTCACCGCCAGAGACAGATTTTTTGTGCTACAATGCTCGGCTATCCCCGAGTGCAGGGTTTAGGACATTATGGTCAAACAGCGTACATTAAAAAATATTATTAGAGCCACAGGCATTGGTATTCATACGGGTAAAAAAGTTTACCTCACATTGAAACCTGCTTTGGCTAATGTTGGCATCGTATTTTGCCGAACTGATCTCGATCCTGTGGTGTCCATCGCTGCCACGGCGGCTAACGTGGGAGACACCACGCTATCTACAAATCTAGTGCAAGATGGCGTACGGGTTTGCACCGTCGAACATCTTCTATCGGCCTTTGCAGGTCTTGGTATAGATAACGCATACGTAGAGCTAAGCAGCGAAGAAGTGCCCATTATGGATGGCAGTGCGGCACCATTTATCTTCTTGTTACAGTCTGCTGGTGTTGAAGAGCAGAATGCTCCAAAAAAATTCATTCGTATTAAAAAGACTATCATTGTTACTCAAGACGACAAAAAAGCGTCATTAGAGCCGTTTAACGGTTTTCAGGTGGGTTTTACCATCGACTTTGATCATCCACTTTTTGAAAGTCGAAACTGCACCACCCATTTAGACTTTTCGAGTACGTCTTATGTGAAAGAAGTGAGTCGAGCACGTACCTTTGGCTTTATGAAAGACTTTGAATACCTTAGGTCCAAAAATTTAGCGTTAGGTGGTAGTTTAGATAATGCCATCGCGGTAGATGATTATCGTGTACTTAATGAAGATGGCCTCCGTTATCAAGACGAATTTGTTAAACACAAGGTATTGGACGCGGTAGGCGATATGTACCTGTTGGGCCTTAGTCTCATTGGCAAGTTCCAAGGTCATAAGTCAGGTCATGGCTTAAATCACATGTTGTTACGTGAGTTATTGGCGCAAGAGGATGCGTGGGAAGTGGTTACATTCGACGATGAGGCAGACTCACCTATTGCTTATATGAGCCCGGCCGCAGCCGCAGCCTAATAAACAACAACGAAAAAGCTGGTGTTCCTAAAGAACACCGGCTTTTCTACGTTTTAGGCCTTTGAAAATAGGCCTAAGACCCCATAGTAATAGAAGAGATCATAAACGTCTCATTTATCCCTAACAAGCGCATGAGCGCATATAAAAAGACAAGATAATGGTACAGATTTTAAAATCACTTTTTGGCAGTAAAAATGATCGTGAAGTAAAGCGATTTAATAAAATTGTAAGTAAGGTCAATGGCTTAGAGAAAACTGTGCAGCCTTTGTCTGATGCTGATCTAGCAGCTAAACGAGTAGAATTTAACCTGCGTTTTGAGGCTGGCGAAAGTTTAGATCAATTATTACCTGAAGCATTTGCTGTCTGCCGAGAGGCCTCGATCCGGTTTATGGAGTTACGTCACTTTGACGTACAAATGATTGGAGGCATGGCTTTACACCAAGGCAAAGTGGCTGAAATGCGCACCGGTGAAGGTAAAACCTTAGTGGCCACGTTGGCGGTTTACCTCAATGCTATTCCAGCTAACGGTGTACATGTAGTCACAGTAAATGACTACCTAGCCCAGCGTGATGGTGAGTGGATGCGTCCTATATATGAAGGCCTTGGCTTATCCGTGGGTATCATATTGTCTGGCCAAGACAGTTCCGTCAAACGTGTTGCCTATGCCTGTGATGTTACCTACGGCACCAATAATGAATTTGGATTTGATTACCTACGTGACAACATGGCATTTAGTGCTGTGGATAAGGTACAACGACCTCTTAACTTTGCCATTGTTGACGAAGTGGACTCTATACTGATCGATGAAGCCCGCACACCCTTAATTATTTCTGGGCCCGTTGAAGATAACACTCAAATGTACATTACCGTCAATGGTTTGGTGCCTCTACTCGAAATTCAACCAAAAGTTGAAGGTGATGAAGATCCCACTGGCCATTACACCTACGATGAATCCCACAAGACTATAGAGCTCACAGAAGCAGGTCACCAATTTGTTGAAGAGCTATTGGTTGGCGCTGAGCTACTGGCAGCCGGCGAAAGTCTTTATGCAGCTACTAATCTAACACTGTTACATCACGTACATGCCGGACTCAAAGCTCTCGTTATATTCTCTCGCAATGTAGATTACATCGTTCAAGACGACCAAATTGTTATTGTTGATGAACATACGGGCCGCACGATGCCCGGTCGCCGGTGGTCAGAAGGCATTCACCAAGCCATCGAAGCTAAAGAAGGCGTCACCATTCAAAAAGAAAGCCAAACTATGGCTTCTACCACTTTCCAGAACTACTTTCGTTTGTACGACAAGCTTGCTGGTATGACTGGTACTGCCGATACCGAAGCATTTGAACTACATCAGATATACGATTTAGATGTGTTAGTGATCCCTACTAACGTTGATGTTAAACGTAAAGATATGAACGACCTTGTGTATCTAACAATGGCAGAAAAGTTTGACGCTATTATTGAAGACATTCGCCACTGCGTAAAACAACAGAGCCCAGTATTAGTGGGTACTGCGTCAATTGAAATGTCAGAAATGGTTTCCCAAGCGTTAACCAAAGCTGATGTTCCCCACAACGTACTCAACGCTAAGCAACACGAACGCGAAGCCAGTATTATTGCAGAAGCAGGCCGCCCTGGTGCTGTCACTATTGCCACCAACATGGCAGGCCGTGGTACCGATATTGGTTTGGGTGGTAAGTTAGAAGTTGAGTTGGCCGCCCTAGGTGAAAATGCCACCGATGCCGAAATACAAGCAGCTAAGGCAGACTGGCAAATACGTCACGATTTAGTATTAGCCGCCGGCGGACTTCACATTATCGGTACTGAGCGGCATGAGTCTCGCCGTATCGATAACCAATTGCGTGGTAGAGCTGGCCGTCAAGGTGACCCAGGTTCATCACGTTTCTTCTTATCGTTAGAAGATAACTTACTGCGTATTTTTGCGCCAGAACGTATTAAAGGCCTAATGCAAAAATTAGGTATGGAAAAAGGCGAAGCTATCGAGCACCGCATGGTGTCAAACGCCATTGAAAAATCACAACGTAAAGTTGAAGGGCGTAACTTCGACATGCGTAAACAATTGCTTGAATATGATGACGTGGCCAACGATCAGCGTACCGTGGTTTATGATCAACGCAACGAGTTAATGTCTACGGATGATATTGCAGACGTGATCACTAATGTTCGTGCTGAAGTAGTGGATAGTGCTATTGATAGTTTCATCGCCCCACAAAGTCTTGCAGAACAGTGGGATGTGAGTGGCCTAGAAACAGAACTTGAAAAGCAATTTGGTATGGCTTTGCCAGTCCAAGAATGGCTTGATGGTGATGACCGCCTTGAAGAGGAAGGTTTGCGTACACGAATTCAAACTCTACTGAGTGAGAGTTACCAGTCCAAAACTGAGGTAGTTGGAGCAGAAACTATCCGTGGTTTTGAAAAGCAGGTAATGCTGCAGGTGATCGATTCCCGCTGGAAAGAGCACTTAGCTACCATGGATATGTTACGCCAGGGTATTCATCTACGTGGCTATGCACAAAAGAACCCTAAGCAGGAATATAAACGAGAATCCTTTGACCTGTTTCAGCAGCTGCTTTTTGCTATTAAAGAAGACGTTATTCGTATCTTGAGCCACGTACAAGTTAGGTCGCCAGCAGAAGTTGAAGCAGAAGAACGTCAAAAACGCGAACAGGCTCAAGCGGCGATGCAGTTCCGGCATGAACAAGCTCAGACCGCAGGTCAGCAGCAACAGCGTGAGGCAACCCCAAAAAATCCTGCAATACCCTCATTCAAGGTAGGTCGCAATGAGCCTTGTCCATGTGGTTCGGGGAAAAAATACAAGCAGTGTCATGGCAAACTTAGCTAGTTACAGATAATATACTAGGGACGAGATTATGGCAGTTGGACTGTTAGCTGAAGTGAAGTATCATCCTATCGCAGGTTTTCAATTGGGTACCACAGATGCCAGCATTAAAATTCCAGGTCGCAAAGACCTGGTGGTAATGCAAGCCCAAGCTGGTTCAAGTATGGCTGGGGTATTCACAACCAATGCTTTTTGTGCAGCACCAGTACAACTGTGCCGACGCCATTTGCAAGATGACAGCCCCCTCGCTTTAGTCATCAATACTGGCAATGCTAACGCTGGCACTGGCGCAGCTGGTAATGCCGACGCTCTTACATCATGCAACGAGTTGGCTCAAGCCCTAAATTTGAACAGCTCTCAAGTACTGCCGTTTTCCACTGGAGTGATTGGTGAAAAACTCCCCATTGAAAAAATTGTAACAAGTTTACCCCATGCTATTAACAAGTTGGATGTTAACGGCTGGCAAGACGCTGCTTGGGGCATATTAACCACGGATACTCGCACCAAAGGTGCTAGCGTGCAGATTGAACACTTTGGCCAGACCTTTAGTCTTACTGGTATCTCCAAGGGATCGGGTATGATTCGGCCTAATATGGCCACCATGTTGGCGTTTGTTGCGACCGATGTGCAATGTTCACCCACATTGACTCAAGACCTGTTAAATCAAGCTGTCAATCAAAGCTTCAATCGTATTACCGTAGACGGAGATATGTCCACTAACGATTCATGCATTCTCATTGCAACAGGCGCGAGTGAGTTGTGTTTAGATGAAGATAGTGAACTGGTGGCTAAGTTTAGTAAGGCCTTGACCGAACTCATGCAGCAACTAGCTCACGCCATTGTGCGGGACGGTGAAGGAGCCACTAAGTTCATCAGTGTAGAAGTGGAAGGTGGAGCTAATAGCGAAGAATGTTTGCAAGTGGCTTACGCCATCGCTCATTCACCATTAATTAAAACGGCTATGTTTGCTAGTGACCCAAACTGGGGCCGTATATTGAACGCCGTAGGTTATTCTGGCGTACCAAATCTTGATGTTAACACCCTCACCATTCATTTAGGTGATAGCCTACTAGTTGATCAAGGAGGCTGTGCCAATAGCTACACAGAAGCTGCAGGCCAAAAGGTCATGGATCAAGAAGAAATTACTATTCGAGTAGATTTAAAACGTGGCGACGCCAAAGAAACCGTGTGGACCACAGACTTGTCTTACGACTACGTAAAAATCAACGCTGATTATCGTAGTTAAAGGTAACAGTGATCAATAAACGTGTGGAAGTGGTAGCAGCCATTTTAGTTGATTCTCAACAGCGTATTCTTATGGCGCAGCGGGCTGATTGGCAACACCAAGGTGGCAAGTGGGAATTCCCTGGCGGTAAAATAGAAACTCACGAAACTCATATGCAAGCTTTAGCTCGTGAGATCCAAGAAGAGGTTGATTTAAAGATTAATCAGCAGACTTGTGAGCTTTTTAAGGCCGTACATCACGACTATAATGATAAACAGGTGTCCTTGTATTTTTATCTAGTTAAAGACTTTTCTGGTAGTGCCAAAGGTATGGAAGGCCAACCCGTAATGTGGGTAGACGCTCAGACATTACCGCAAATGACTATTCCTGATGCCAATAAAGCTATTGCAGATGCGCTGCTTCAAACTTGGCCTGTTAGCTAGGCCAAGTTTGAAGCAAGGTTAGATTCAGCATCCAACAACACCTCTTGAAGTAACTCCTCCGCCTGTTCTGGCAGTGAACTAGCAACAGCATACATTACGTCATCGGCCATTCCCGGTGCCACTTCGCTGATACTGCCCACCAAAGCTGAGGCATGCTCAGGGTCTGTTTGAGCGATGGACTCTGCCACTTGAGCGGCTTCTTCTGGCAGTATTCCAGCTACCGCGGTGGCGATGTCAAAGGCTTGTTCCGGTGCTTCCTGTACTAGCGCAATAGCAAGCTCAGCACCTTCGCCTAGATAGTTGCCATCTTCTTCTGCAGCTAAGAAGGTATGTAATTCTTCATCTGGGCTTGCAGCTATAGTTTCAGCCACCCCTGCCGCAACTTCTATGCTTGCCTCTGGTACCTCTTGTGTAACAGCTGTTGCAACCTCTACCCGTTGATCTGGGGCAGCTTTTGCTGCTAAGACCGCGATCCGAGCCACTAGTTCTGGCATATCATCAGCGATTTCGTGGCTTACGATGGCTGCAATTTCTGCTGCCTGCTGTGGTGCCTCATTTAGCAGCCTTAGAGTAAGGCGGCTAAGGGCATGGAAGCTAGCCTCGGGCTTGAGCTTTTGTTGTTTGATTAAGTCACACATATAGCGGGCTAAGGCTGCACCAGACAGTGGGGCGGAGCCAGCTACATTGGTAATAATGTCGAGCTTCAAGTGCGGCAGTTCATTGGCCAAGGCAATAGCTAAGGCTTCTGCTTGATCTGGGTAATGGTAGGCTGTGGCCTGAGCAATGTTTACCGCTTCTTCTGGCTGGTTAAGGGCTACGCTTACAGCAATTTCCACCACATCTTCTGGATTTTCTTCTGCTAATAAAAGTACCGTCTCTGCAGCCACACTGGTTTCATCGAGGCTGTTATATTCTGTACGGGGGTCAAGCTCGGTGGCCATCGGTGTCATGCCTTGTACCACGAACGACTCTTGCAGTGCATCGGGCACGGCTGAACGAATGCTCATGCGGTACATGACAAAGGCGACTAACACTAAACTAGCTACAATCAAGTACCCAAACAGGGCATCTGCTCCCATTTGTTTCATTACTAACGAAGACGTATAGGGGCCTATGGCGCCACCTGCTGCATAAGCCAAAATGAGTTTGCCACTGGCAGCTACCATTTCTGTGGGTTTAAGTCGGTCAAAGGCATCTGCTAAGGCGATGGGGTATACGCAGGCCAAGGCACCGCTAAGAATGACGGCACAAGCAATAGTAATGGCCATTTCTCCCCGTGCGGCCATAATCGGCAATACCATGGCAGCCAAACAGGCAACTAGCAAGGTCATTACTAATACTGTACGACGGTCAAACAGATCGGCCAGCTTACCTATGGGGAACTGTAATAAGAACCCGCCTACCATGGTGGCACTCATAAAGGTGGCGATTTGACTTTTAGTCATGCCCACATCGGCACCGTAAACACTACTCATATTGTACAAAGCGCCTAAACAAATGCCAGAAATCATGATACCTACGACACCCAAGGGTGAAGTACGGTAAAGGATCTTTAATGGCATGGCTTCCGGTTCATTTATTCGTGGCCCACCAGACCGACTCATGAGTACTGGAATCATGCATAAACAAAACAGCATGGCTACGTAGATATAGAGGATAGGGTCTTGTGGCTCGGCAAAATTAAGCATGAGCTGGCCTAGGGCCAATCCAAAATAGGTGACGAACTGATAGCTACCAAACACTGTGGCACGGTTTTCACTAGTAGAGCTCTCGCTCAACCATGTTTCCATAGTCATAAAAAAGGTGGCATTAGTAAAGCCAATCAATACCCGCAACACACCCCACACAAGAGGCACGGACCAAATGCTGTGCAACAAAGCACACATGGTGGCGACGGAAGCACAGGCGGCAAAAATACGAATATGACCCACACGGCTTATAAGGTGTCTGCCGTATAAAGAACCTAATAACATACCTACAAAATAAAGCGACATAACTAGGCCAATGGCGTCCGTATCTTGGCCATCTAGCCGCATGCTCATAGGGATAATAATAAACAGCAAACCATTGCCCATAAGCAAAAGCGTACAGCTTAAGTATAAAGGTAGAAGTTGATTCAGTGCTCTCACAGGTTGCCTATCAATAATTCATATTTAGTGGGTCATTTAGTCGCAAAATATAGCATATTTAGGCGTGGGTCAATGGCTAAATTAAGCCTTTGCAAAGCGCTGGTTGGGAGCTTGTAATGGCGGTCCTTTTGAAGCCAAGCAAACGTCGGAGTGCGCCTTTTGTGAGGTTACCAAAAAGCAGCAAAAAAGAGGATCGGCAACTGACTTGCCAAGAGTTTGATAACCACTAGGATTGGCTAGGTGCATACACCCTTGCCCCAATAAAGTTAATATATCTACTTTGCTGGGGCAGGGTGGAGTGGTGCTTACTAGTTTTCGTAAACTTCCATTGGTGGGCAAGAGCAAATAAGGTTACGGTCGCCATAAACGTTGTCTATGCGGTTAACCGTAGGCCAAAACTTAGCATCCAAGGTGGCTGCAGTTGGGAAAGCCGCCACTGTACGAGAGTAACCACGGTTCCAGCCGTGGCTGGCTAAATCTGACTGGGTATGTGGAGCCATCTTTAGCGGGTTATGCTTAGGACTCCATTCACCAGTTTCGATTTTCGCAATCTCTTCACGAATGCTCGCCATAGCATCACAAAAACGGTCAATTTCACGCTTTGGCTCAGACTCTGTAGGCTCAATCATCAAGGTGCCTGCCACTGGGAAAGACATAGTAGGCGCATGGAAACCATAGTCCATTAACCGCTTAGCGATGTCTTCTTCACTGATGCCAGTGGTTTCTTTAAGTTGGCGAATATCAATAATACATTCATGGGCGACACGGTCATTACGACCGCGATACAAAATTGGGAAGTGCTCACTCAATCGTGAAGCCATGTAATTAGCGCTCAAGATAGCTTGGGCTGTGGATTGTTGTAAACCCTCTGAACCTAACAAATTAATGTAAGCCCAAGATATAGGTAAAATCGAACCACTGCCATAAGGTGCTGCAGAAACTGCACCATTACCATTGTTGTTGCCATGCACGGGCACGACCGGGTGATTGGGCAAAAAAGGCGCAAGGTGAGCTTTTACACCTATAGGGCCCATACCAGGGCCGCCACCGCCATGAGGAATAGCAAAGGTTTTGTGTAAGTTAAGATGTGATACGTCAGAACCAATAAAGCCAGGCTTGCTGATGCCTACTTGAGCATTCATGTTAGCGCCATCCATATATACTTGGCCACCGTTGTCATGAATAATTTGGCAAATTTCCACCACACTCTCCTCATACACTCCGTGGGTTGAAGGGTAGGTGATCATTAAGCAAGACAGTTGCTCTGCATGTTGTTCTGCCTTGGCTTTAAGGTCTGCAACATCAACGTTACCAAAGTTATCGCAACCTACTACAACTACCGTCATATCCACCATGGAAGCGCTGGCAGGGTTGGTGCCGTGTGAAGAGCTTGGAATGATACAAACGTTTCGATGGCCTTCACCAATACTGGCTTGGTATTTACGAATAGCCACAAGGCCTGCGTATTCACCTTGGGCGCCAGAGTTAGGCTGCATAGACACGTGATCGTAACCGGTAATTTCTACCAACTGCGCCTCTAAGGAGCGAATTAGTTCCATATACCCGTGGGTTTGATCTGTAGGTGCAAATGGGTGCATGTTGGCAAATTCAGGCCAAGTGACTGCTGCCATTTGTGCAGTAGCGTTAAGTTTCATGGTACAAGAACCTAATGGAATCATGCCATGAACCAAAGAGAAGTCTTTGTTTTCTAACTTCTTCAAGTACCGCACCATGTCTGTTTCGCTATGGTGGCTATTAAAAACAGGGTGTTCAAGAATGGCGTCTTTACGCATTAATTCATCAGCCATACCCATGTTAATACTGCTGCATAGGCTATCTGTGGCGGCTAAGTTAAAATCTACTTGGGCGCCAGCGACAATGTTTAACAAACCTTGGATATGAATCACTTGGGTGGTTTCGTCAAGGCTAATGCCTAAGCAATCAGTGCCGACCTTACGTAAGTTATAACCTGCATCAAGAGCGCGCTGGTAAATGGCATCCTGTTGGCCATTGGTGGCTAAGGTTAAGGTGTCGAAGAAGGTTTGGTTATTAGCTGGGAAACCTAAAGTATCTAGTTGAGCGGCTAAAATGGCCGTTAAACGTTGAATGCGGCTAGCAATAGTACGTAGGCCAGCTGGACCGTGGTATACAGCATAGAAAGATGACATGTTGGCTAATAATGCTTGGGCTGTACAAATGTTGGAGTTGGCCTTTTCACGGCGAATATGTTGTTCACGGGTTTGCATAGCCATGCGCAATGCAGGCTTGCCCTTGGTATCAATGGAAACACCAATAATACGACCCGGAATAGAACGTTTGTATTTATCTTTGCTAGCAAAGAATGCAGCATGTGGGCCACCAAAACCTAAAGGTACGCCAAAACGCTGACTAGAACCAAACACCACGTCTGCACCTAATTGGCCTGGTGATTGGAGTAATACCAAGCTCATAATATCTGCGCCCACAGCAACGAGTGCTTTTTGTTCATGGGCCACATCAATGATGCTTTTTAAGTCGCAGATAGAGCCGTCACTACCAGGGTACTGCACCATCACGCCAAATACATCGTGTTGGGCTAAATCTGTTGCAGGGTTGCCCGTAACAATTTCAAACCCAAAGTATTCTGCACGGGTACGTATTACAGAAAGATTTTGTGGGTGGGTATTGTCATCTACAAAGAAAGTTACGCTCTTCTTTTTGTTGGCACGTTTACACAGGGCCATGGCCTCTGCTGCTGCCGTAGCTTCGTCTAACAATGAGGCGTTGGCCAACTCCATGCCCGTAAGATCCATGATCATTTGCTGATAGTTGAGCAGTGCTTCTAAGCGGCCCTGGGCGATTTCTGGCTGATACGGTGTATAAGCTGTATACCAAGCTGGGTTTTCCATGACATTACGTAAAATAACGTTAGGCACCAACGTGTTGCTGTAGCCCATGCCAATACAAGACACATTAACTATGTTCTTGCTGGCCATCTCTTTGAGTTGGGCTAGGGTGTCTACTTCAGATTGAGAGGTCGGTAAATCTAACGGTTGGTGTAAACGAATGCTGTCAGGCACTGTTTGGTCTAACAGCTCATCAATGCTGGACACTTGGAGGTGGTTCAGCATGGCTTCGTTTTCAGCGTTACTGGGGCCAATATGACGGTCGATAAAGGCGTTGGTTTGAAGAAGTTGTGCGATAGGTGTTCGGGCGAGAGTAGGTGCAGACATAGGGAATCCTCACTAGGTGCAATTAACAACCCACAAAGCCCGCACAAGACGGGCTTTGTGGGATAGAAGTCGTGGCTTAGTCTTCGCCAGTAACAACGTCGGTATAGGCTTCAGCGCTAAGGAGCACCGTCAAATCAGCGTCGTCCGCCAATTTAAGTTTCATGATCCAACCCTCAATGTAAGGGTCTTCGTTAACAGTTTCAGGTGCATCTTCTAAGGCTTCGTTAAAGGCAATAATTTCGCCAGCTATAGGAGAGTATGAGTCTGAGGCCGCTTTAACAGATTCAATGACTGTGTACTCTTCGCCAGCGTCAAGATTGCGGCCAACGTCGGCAGCTTCAACAAATACAATATCACCCAATAATTCTTGGGCGTGGTGGGTAATACCAACAGTAACGGTACCGTCGCCATTGTCAGCTAACCATTCGTGGGAGTCGGTATAAAGCAATTCAGCAGGAATATTGCTCATGATTTTTGGTTCCTGATAACAATTATTAAGGTGCTCAAGGGTTTGCAGTTGGCAGACCAATGTAACTGGCCGTAAGCATATCATTTTGATTCCTTTCAATCAATAAATTAGCATATAGGAAATATTTCCCTGTTATGTTTCCTGTAAGTAGGGTCCTTAGTCTCATGGCATGACGCCAGACGGGCACCGTGTTAGCATAGGCTTTAACCTGTTAAACCAACGAGCTATACCATGTCCGCAGAACAACCCGATATGCCAGAGTTAAAGATTGAGTCAGGTTCTGGCCTGCAAACTAATGTAGAGCCACTCCAGCTAGGCAAGCGCTTACGGGAAATTCGCCAGAGCTTGAGTTTAACGTTGGAAGAGGCGAGCCAAAAAACAGGGTTGGCTCGCTCAACTCTTTCCAAAATTGAAAATGAGCAGATTTCACCCACCTTTACGGCAGTACAAAAGCTCGCCAATGGACTGCAGATTGATATCCCTCAACTTTTCGCTAAACCCCGCAGTACCATGGCTTCTGGGCGGAGAGTGCTAACAAAGTCGGGGGAAGGCACACCCCACCCAACAAGCACTTACGAACACGAGCTGCTATCAACAGACCTTGCCCGGAAAAAGATGGTACCCTTTAAGACTCGTGTTCGAGCACGTAGTTTTGATGACTTTGGCGATTGGGTTCGCCATGAAGGCGAAGAGTTTTTATTGGTCTTGGAAGGCGAATTAGCTCTGTATACTGAGTTCTATGAACCCGTAGCGATGGTGGCTGGTGATAGTATGTACTACGACGCCAATATGGGTCATGCTTTAGTAAGCTTGAGCGAGAAAGATGCGCTAGTATTATGGGTAGTTGCCCGATAATCCCACAATACATGGACAACAGTATAAAGAAAATTTGTTTCCTATAGGAAACTTGCTTATAATCGCCGCAGAACCTTAATTGCAATTAAAGCCGCGAGAAGCCAATGTCTGATTCTTTGTTAATTACTCCTTTTCATGCCATGCATATTGAAGCAGGAGCCAAAATGGTTCCTTTTGCTGGCTACGACATGCCTGTGCAATACACCATGGGTGTAAAACAAGAACATTTACATTGTCGTGCTCAAGCAGGTCTTTTCGACGTTTCCCATATGGGTCAAGTGCGCCTTACAGGTGCGTCGATGGAAGCTGTGGCTCTGGCTTTAGAAAGTTTAATCCCAGCCGATTATGTGACCTTAGCTGAAGGGCGCCAACGTTATGGTTTTTTCACTAACGCTATGGGCGGCATTATGGACGATTTGATGGTGACTAACGCCGGTGACCATTTTTTTGTTGTCGTCAACGCGGGGTGCAAAGAGCAAGACATTGCTCATATGCGTGCGCATTTTGGCAGTGACATTAAACTACAAGTGCTCAATGACCGATCTTTGTTGGCCCTGCAAGGCCCGATGGCCGGTGAAGTGCTGGCTCGCTTTGCGCCAGAGGTTGCGGACATGCGTTTTATGGATGCAAGAGCGGTCTCTATTTTGGGTCACGATTGTTTTATTGGCCGCGCAGGTTACACGGGTGAAGACGGGTTTGAAATTTCTGTGGCAAATGATCACGCAGAAGCTCTTGCCGCAAGTTTATTGGCCTTTGACGAGGTGGAATGGATTGGTTTAGGCGCCCGTGATTCTCTGCGTTTAGAGGCAGGCCTGTGTTTGTATGGCCACGATCTAAACCAAGAAACGACGCCAATCTCTGCTAACTTAAATTGGGGTATTCAAAAAAGTCGTCGCATGGGTGGAAACCGTGAAGGCGGATTTCCTGGTGCAGAAGTTATTCTCGCTGAAATGGTTAACGGCACAATACGCCGCCGTGTTGGTTTGCTACCAGATGGTAAAGCCCCAGTACGTGAGGGTGTTGAGTTGGTTACAGCCAATGGTGATGTGATTGGAGTGGTGACCTCTGGTGGGTTTGGCCCTAGCTTAGGTGCTCCTCTAGCCATGGGCTACCTTGATAACGCCTATAGCAGCATTGGCACTCAAGTGTTTGCTCTAGTGCGTGGCAAGCAATTGCCTTGCAGAGTGTGTAAAATGCCATTCGTAGAACAAACCTATCGTCGGTAAACATCGGCACAGCCCTTAAAGGAACTCTCGCTTGGCTTATCAACCGGACCAAACTCAAACATTGCTATGGCATGACTACGAAACTTTTGGTTTGGACCCCCGCTGGGACCGTCCTTCACAATTTGCAGCCATTCGCACTGATCTAGATTTTAATCCTATTGGTGAGCCCATGATGTGGTATTGCCGTCCTGCCGATGACTACCTTCCATCAGCAGGTGCCTGTTTGGTGACTGGCGTCACACCACAAAAATGTCTTCAAGAAGGGATGCCAGAAGTTGAATTCATGACCCTTATTAATGACCAAATGAGCCAGCCTGGTACCTGCAGCCTAGGTTATAACAGTTTGCGCTTTGATGATGAATTCACCCGCTTTGGCCTGTATCGTAACTTCTTTGATGCCTATGCCCGTGAATGGCAAGGTGGTAATAGCCGCTGGGATTTGATTGATCTTGTGCGCACTGCATCATCCATACGACCTGAGGGTATTAACTGGCCCCACAATGAAGTGGGTGAACTTGTTCTTAAACTCGACCAGCTTGCGCCTGCTAACGGCATAGAACACACCAATGCCCATGATGCCTTAGCGGATGTGCGCGCTACTATTGAATTAGCTCGGTTGCTCAAAAAAGCCCAGCCCCGCCTATATAATTACGTGTTCCAGCTTAAACATAAAGCCCAAGTATGGGGGCAGTTAGATTTACAAATGCGTAAGCCAGTGTTGCACGTTTCTTCCATGTATGGACGCGGCAACGGTTATTTGTCATTAGTAGGGGCTTTTTCAAAACACCCGAGTAATAACAATGGTGTGCTGGTATTTGATTTACGTCAAGATCCACGGTTGTGGCAAGGCTACAGTTCGGCGCGGTTACAAGAACTCTTGTTTAGCCCCAGAAACCAACTTCCCACAGATACTATTCGTCCAGCTGTGAAAGAAATTCATGTTAATAAATGTCCTGTGGTGGCCCCATTACAAACTTTAGCCGATGAGCAAGCCCAAAAATTTAGTATTGATAAAGCTCAATGTCAGACGCATTTACAATATTTGCGGCAAGATTCGGAGTTATGTCAGGCGCTGGTTGAAGCGTTTGCTAATCGGCCTGATTTTCCTGCTGTAGATCCAGATGCAGGGCTTTATGGAGGTGGCTTTTTTAGTGACAATGACCGCAAGCTGATGCAGAAAGTGCATCAGCAAGACCCAGAAACCTGGAGCGAAGGTGAATTTTCTTTTACTGACAGCCGTTTAGAAGCCATGTTATTTCGCTTAAAAGCCCGTAATTACCCACATCTTTTAAGCGGTGATGAAATGCAAGCATGGGAAGCATTTCGTAGTGAACGCTTACTTGATGCCAGCGCTTCTGGGGCTCGGACCTATGAGCACTTTGCTAAAGAACTTAATGAGTTGGGTCAAAATACTAAAGACCCTGCTCAAATCGCCATTCTTGAAGAACTGCATACATACGCAGAATCTATTTACCCAATGAGTTAATAGGGTGTCTTGGTTTGCTTTATTTGGGTATAGCGCTTTAGCTGCAACACTGTTACCCGGTGGTTCAGAAATTTTGTTGGCTGCCATGTTAGTAGAGCAACCAGAGAATGCATTTTGGTTGTGGCTCATTGCAACTGCAGGTAACAGCTTAGGTGCATATGTAACCTTTTTTATGGGCGGCCTACTGGCGTTTAGGCTGAGGCACACGCAAAACCAAGCTATCCCTCAGAAAAGCATGAGGTACCGTTTAGAAAAGATGTTTACCTTGTCTGCCCAGCGCATTGACCAACTGCACCACTACGGTGCCTGGCTGCTCTTGCTGAGTTGGGTGCCCATCATTGGTGATGGTTTTTGTCTGGCCGCAGGTTATTTGGGTTGGCGAAAGAGGCTCTGTTTTAGCCTTATTGCTATAGGTAAAGCAGGGCGGTATGGTTTTTTTTGGCTTTGGTTGGCATAGCCCTGCTTACACTTCTTCCCGTAAAAATACCCATTGGTTGTCGGTGCTTTGTTCTTCACTATAGTAGTACCCCGACTTATCAAAAGCTTTAATACCTTCAACATCTGTGAGTTCATTCTCGATGATATAACGGGTCATCATGCCACGGGCTTTTTTTGCAAAGAAGCTAATGATTTTGTAATTACCGCGCTTACGATCTTTAAATACCGGCGTGACTATGCGTCCAGCCAACTCTTTGGTGTTCACAGCTTTGAAGTATTCATTGGAAGCAAGGTTAACTAATATAGGATTAGTTTCTTGAATCAGCAACTTGTTGAGTCCTTCCGTAAGGGTATTGCCCCAATATGCGTAGAGGTCCTTGCCTTTAGGGTTGGCTAATTTGGTGCCCATTTCCAAGCGGTATGCCTGCATTAAATCCAGCGGCCTTAATAAGCCGTATAGACCAGATAAAATGCGTAGGTGAGATTGGCTAAATTGGAGCTGAGCATCAGTTAAAGTTTGCGCCTCAAGGCCAGTATAGACATCGCCTTTAAAAGCCAAAATGGCTTGTTTTGCGTTATCAATGGTAAAAGGTGTATGCCAACTACCGTAACGGGCAGTGTTAAGTGCTGCTAATTTATCACTCAGCTTCATTAGCTGGGCAATGTCTTGGGGAGCCATGGGGGCCAGTACGTCAATTAAGTCCTGAGCTTGGGCCAGATACTCTCCTTGGCTAAGCAGCTGTGTGTGGCTGAGAGTTTCAAAATCTAGGGTTTTGGCGGGCGAAATGACTAGAAGCATAAGCGATCATGACAAAAGTGGAATAACAATTAATGACGATACTAGGTAACAAATCCCCCTAGTGCAAGTGATAATACTAAAGTTTGCTCAAGGTTTGGTCTAGTTCAAGATGAAGATGTTAAGAGTGTATGATAATCTGCGCGATTATACTGTGCAGATTATCTCTGTTGACACCTGCTTAGGTATTTTCCATGGGGGGAGAATGTGGTTAGAACAAATCCAACGCATCGCTAAATTAGCCCAAGTTCGATATCAACAAGATCAGCTTTTAGTGATCGCTATAGACGGTTGTGGTGGTGCAGGAAAGTCTACTTTATGCCAAGCGTTAGCGGCAGAAATAGAGCCTTGGGCACACCCTCAGGTGCTCAAGTTAGATAGTTTTTATCATCCGCTTAGTGCAAATCAAAGAACACAATTGCAGCATATGCCCGCTCGTCAAGCGTATTTTAATGTGATGGAGTTCAAACACAAGGTGCTTAAGCCGTTGAGTAAAGGCCTTTGTGCAAGATACAAGCCGTTTCATTGGCTAGATGGCGAAAGTGATCAAGTGGTCGAGTTACTGCCTACTGGAGTACTGCTTATTGACGGTGTGTTTTCTTTTAGCGCACCTTTGCGCGGCATGGTACACCTATCGCTTTTTGTGGAAACGCCTTCACATATTCGTAAGCAGCGGCTGCTAGCGCGGCCACAGCTAGATACAGACTGGGTGAGTCATTGGCAGAATACCGAATCTTGGCACCATCAGCACGAACATACGTCAACTAAAGTAGAGTTTGTGCTGTCAGGCGCTAAAGGTTAGCAACTTAACGTTAAGTATTAAGTGCTGGTAATGACTTTACTAAGTCATCAATAGCCTTCACCTGGCTTAAGAAAGCCTCTAGCTTTGCCAGCGGTAGGGCACACGGGCCATCACACTTGGCTTTAGTTGGGTCAGGGTGGGCTTCAAGAAACAATCCGGCAATGCCTTGAGACATGCCTGCTAGTGCAAGTTGGGTGACTTGAGAGCGTCTACCATCAGCTGCGTGTGACTGCCCTCCAGGGATTTGCAACGCATGGGTTACGTCAAATAATAGTGGGTGGCCAAACTGTTTCATAATACCAAAACCCAGCATGTCCACCACCAGGTTATTGTAGCCAAAACTACTGCCCCGTTCGCATAACATTAACTTGTCGTTGCCAGCTTCTTTAAATTTAGTAATGATATGGGCCATTTCATTAGGCGTTAAAAATTGAGCCTTTTTAATGTTAATAACAGCCTGAGTTTTTGCCATGGCAACCACTAGGTCGGTCTGGCGGGACAGAAATGCAGGTAGCTGAATAACATTGGCTACTTCCGCAGCAGCTTGAGCCTGATGTGGTTCATGGACATCAGTAATGATAGGAACGTTGTAGGTTGATTTTACCGCCGCAAGTATTTCTAAGCCTTTATCAAGGCCTGGGCCGCGAAAAGAATTAACAGATGAACGGTTGGCCTTATCAAAGGACGCTTTAAATACGTAGGGGATGCCGAGCTTTTGCGCAGTGTTTACATAATGGTCGGCAATTTCTAGAGCAAGGTCCTTTGATTCAAGTACATTCATTCCACCAAATAGGGTAAATGGCAGGGTGTTACTTACTGAGAGATCGCCAACTGCTACGGTTATTTGAGACATAGGCTAAGAAATCCTTTTAACTACCGTTAATTCAGAAGTTTCTATTGTATCAGGCGGCTTATTGCAATCCCATATTTTCTCAACAATGGTGTATTTATGGTTTACAAAAAAATTACAAATATATTCCTGAGTGGAGACGCACGGGCTGTCTGGCCTAGCACTTTGTCAAGGCCGACTAGGTAGTTTTTTGACTCTTTTAGGCTTGATTTTATCAAGTCAAATGTCTATATTTAGTGCTGTATTATGTTTTGAGGCACAATATGTAGTGATTGAGGGTGTTTTGATCACTGTATGCTTAAACTTCTAAATATACCACGGACCTCCAGCTTTAAAGCTGAAAAAGAGTGCATGTCAACAAAAAAACATAGGCAAATCAATGCAAGATTTGATGGTCACAAAGCGTAACGGAAGACAAGAAAAAATAGACTTAGAAAAGATTCACCGTGTCATAGACTGGGCCGCAGAAGGCTTGGAAAATGTTTCGGTTTCTCAAGTAGAGCTGAAAGCACATATTCAGTTCTTTGATGGCATCCCTACTGCGGATATTCATGAAACCATCATTAAGTCTGCTGCTGACCTAATTTCTGAAGAGACTCCAGATTACCAATATTTGGCAGCTAGATTGGCCATCTTTCATCTACGAAAGCGCGCCTTTGGCTGTTTTGAACCGCCACATTTGGGCGAGCACGTGAAAAAAATGGTTGCGCTCAAAACTTACGACAGTGACTTGTTGAAAGATTATACCGAAATTGAATTTGATCAACTGAACAGATATTTAGACCACTCTCGTGACATGAACTTTAGTTACGCTGCGGTTAAGCAAATGGAAGGCAAGTACTTGGTACAAAATCGAGTCACGGGCCAAATCCACGAAAGCGCTCAGATTTTGTACATGCTGGTGGGTGCTTGTTTGTTCTCTAAGTATCCTAAGGCTACACGTTTAGACTATGTGCAGCGGTTTTATGATGCCGTGTCTTTATTCAAACTCTCTTTGCCGACGCCGATCATGGCTGGTGTCCGTACACCTACGCGCCAGTTTAGCTCCTGCGTACTTATAGAGTGTGGGGATTCGCTAGATTCAATCAACGCCACTTCGTCTGCTATTATTAAGTATGTTAGCCAGCGTGCCGGTATCGGTATTAATGCTGGCCGGTTACGTGCATTGGGCAGCCCGATTCGTGGAGGCGAAGCATTCCACACTGGAATGATTCCATTTATCAAGCACTTTCAAACTGCTGTTAAGAGTTGTTCGCAAGGTGGTGTTCGTGGTGGTGCAGCCACTTTGTTTTATCCTATTTGGCACTTAGAAGTTGAGTCCTTATTGGTGTTAAAAAATAATCGTGGTGTAGAGGAAAACCGTGCCCGTCACATGGATTATGGTGTGCAATTTAACCGGTTGATGTATACGCGCTTGATTAAGGGTGGCAATATCACCTTATTCAGCCCTTCAGATGTGCCAGGCCTATACGATGCTTTCTTCGCTGATCAAGATGAGTTTGAGCGACTTTACGCCACCTATGAGGCAGATGACACCATCCGTAAACGCACTGTCAAAGCGGTAGATCTGTTTAGCAAGTTTGCTCAAGAGCGAGCTCAGACTGGACGCATCTACCTGCAAAATGTGGACCACTGTAATACACGTAGTGCCTTTGATCCTAAAAAGGCACCTGTGCGCCAGAGTAACTTGTGTTTAGAGATTACTTTACCAACATCACCTTTAAATAGTATAGATGATGCTAGTGGTGAAATTGCTTTATGTACTCTATCGGCCTTTAACTTAGGTGCTTTAGACAGTTTGGACGAATTGGAAAACTTATCAGACCTCATCGTTCGCGCCTTAGATAGCCTACTTGATTACCAAGAATACCCTGTTCCAGCTGCTTATGAAGCCAGTATGAAACGCCGTACATTGGGTGTAGGAGTGACAAACTTTGCCTATTATCTTGCCAAGAATGGTGCTAAGTATTCTGATGGGTCGGGTAATGCACTCACTCACCGTACGTTTGAAGCAGCACAGTACTACCTGTTACAAGCCTCTAGCCGTTTGGCGCAAGAGCAAGGAGCTTGTCCCGCCTATGATGACACTTTTTATGCCCAGGACGTGATGCCCATTGATAGCTACAAAAAAGATGTTGATAAGTTCTGCGATCAAGAACTGTTGCTAGATTGGAACGCTTTACGCCAGCAGATTAAAGACCACGGTTTGCGTAATAGTACCTTAACTGCGCTGATGCCCTGCGAGACATCTAGCCAAATCACCAATAGTACCAATGGCATCGAACCTCCACGGGGTTATGTGAGTGTGAAGGCCAGTAAAGACGGTATTCTGAAACAAGTGGTACCTGAATTTAAGCGTTTACGTGATGCTTATGAGTTACTATGGAGTATTCCGAGTAACGAAGGTTATTTGCAGCTTGTTGGTATCATGCAGAAGTTTGTTGATCAGTCTATTTCTGCCAATACCAATTACGACCCAGCTCGTTTTGAAAATGAAAAAGTGCCCATGAAGCTTTTGCTAAAAGATCTACTTACTGCCTATAAGTATGGTGTGAAGACCTTGTATTACCATAACACTCGTGACGGTGCTAATGATGATCAAGATGATGGCTGTGAAAGCGGTGCTTGCAAACTATAGCCAGTAGTGCATAAGACCCCTTTAGATATAACTGTACACCTACGAGATAGCCATGGCTTATTCCACCTTCAATAAGGTTAAAAACGACCCTTTAAAAGAACCCATGTTCTTTGGTCAAAATGTTAATGTAGCTCGCTATGATCAGCAACGCCACGCTATTTTTGAGAAATTGATTGAAAAACAATTGTCTTTCTTCTGGCGTCCAGAAGAAGTGGATTTATCCACTGACCGTAAAGATTTTATGGCCATGGCAGAGCATGAAAGACATATCTTTCTAAGTAATTTGAAATATCAGACGTTGCTTGACAGTGTTCAGGGCCGATCTCCAAATATCGCATTTTTGCCGGTAGTGTCTTTGCCAGAGTTGGAAACCTGGCTTGAAACTTGGTCGTTTAGTGAAACGGTTCATAGCCGAAGTTACACTCATATTATTCGAAATGTGGTGGATGATCCCAGTATCGTATTTGACGATATCGTTGACAATCCCGAAATTGTTAAACGTGCAGAAACGGTGACACGTTATTACGATTTGTTCATTGAAATGTGTAGTCAATACAGTTTGCTTGGTGTGGGTACCCACCAAATTAATGGTGAAGAGGTCATCGTTAGTTTAAGCGCGCTCAAACGTCAGCTGTACCTTACTATTGCTTCTGTCAATGTACTTGAAGCTGTGCGTTTTTACGTAAGCTTCGCCTGTAGCTTTGCCTTTGCTGAACGGGCCATTATGGAAGGTAATGCGAAGGTCATTAAGCTGATTGCCCGTGATGAAGCCCTGCACTTAGCAGGCACTCAACACATGCTTAACTTAATGGCCAATGGCCACGATGACCCAGAAATGGTGGCCATTGCTGAATCATGTAAAGACGAAGTCATAGAGATCTTCCGCGAAGCAGCGGAGCAAGAACGGGAATGGGCTAAGTATTTGTTTAAAGACGGTTCAATGATTGGCTTAAATGCCGAAATTCTTAGTGATTATGTAGATTATATAACCAACGTTCGCTTGCGTGGTTTGGGGTTTGAAGAAATATTTAAAATCCGTAGCAATCCGTTGCCGTGGATGAATGCGTGGTTAGTGAGCGATAACGTGCAGGTTGCTCCTCAAGAAGCTGAAATTAGTTCATACCTTGTGGGTGCTATCGACAGTAACATGGAAGACGCAGACTTTGATGATTTTGACCTATGATGGTTGAGATCTTTTAAATGCCGGTACCACAACTGATGAGTTCCACAGTCACCATTAATGAAGTACAGAGTTTTTCTTATGGCGAAGAGTTTTCTTTGCTGGACAGTATGGAAGAGCACCAGATCCCCGTGACTTATAACTGTCGTGGTGGTTATTGTGGACTCTGTAAAGTGAAATTAACCTCTGGCAAGGTTAACTGGGTACAGGACAGTTTAGTGACCTTGGAAGCAGGTGAGATTCTAGTGTGTTGCTGTGTGCCAGATGGCTCAATTAGTTTGGCCACCTAGCAGCGCGGGCTGACCCTATCGATTGATTCGCGCCTGTTTCAGGGTGTCGGCAATTAAGAATGCCAACTCGAGTGCTTGGTCTGCGTTGAGTCTTGGATCACACGCTGTGTGGTAACGATCAGCTAGTCCTTCTGCAGTTATGTCATGAGCACCACCCATACATTCAGTCACATTCTGCCCTGTCATTTCAAAGTGCACACCACCGGCATAAGTGCCTTCTGCAGCATGCACATCAAAGAAGCTTTTCACTTCCCTTAATACATCCTTCACCTGGCGAGTTTTGTAGCCAGTATGGGTTTTTATAGTGTTGCCATGCATGGGATCGCTGCTCCACAGTACCTTACGGCCTTCTTTTTCAACAGCCCTAATTAATTCAGGTAGATAGGTTTCTACCTTATCTGCACCCATGCGGGTAATAATGTTAATGCGACCTGCTTCATTGTCTGGGTTCAGAACATCCAACAAGCGCAACATATCGTCGGCTTGCATAGTGGGTCCTGCCTTAAAGCCTAAGGGGTTTTTGACACCACGTAAAAACTCTACGTGTGCACCATCTACTTGGCGGGTACGGTCACCAATCCAGAGCATGTGGGCAGAACAATCGTACCAATCGTTAGTCAGGCTGTCTTCACGGGTTAACGCTTGTTCATAGTTCAGGAGTAAGGCTTCGTGAGAAGTGTAAAGGCTTGTTTTATGAAGCTGTGGGGTATTTTCAGCATTAAGACCACAGGCATTCATAAAGCTCAAAGAGCGGTCAATCTGGTCTGCCAGATTTTCATAACGAGTTCCAAGAGGGCTGGTTCGTACGAAGTCTTGATTCCATTGGTGCACTTTTTTCAAGTCTGCGAAGCCGCCTTGAGCAAAAGCCCGTAGTAAGTTTAGGGTGGCAGCCGATTGATTATAGGCTTGCACTAAACGTTCTGGGTTAGGCACGCGAGCAGCAGAAGTGAAATCTGTGCTGTTGATAATGTCACCCCGATAACTGGGTAACTCTACGCCATCAAAGGTTTCAGTATCAGCAGATCTAGGTTTGGCGAATTGGCCAGCCATACGACCTACCTTCACTACTGGGCAACTGCCCGCAAAGGTCAATACCACAGCCATTTGTAACATGACTTTAAAAGTGTCACGTATGTTAGATGCGCTAAATTCAGCGAAACTTTCTGCACAATCTCCGCCTTGTAATAAAAAGGCCTCACCATCAGTGACTTGGGCTAATTGTTTTTTTAGCTCCCGAGCCTCTCCTGCAAATACCAAGGGAGGTACCTGAGCAAGTTGTTGCTCAACGCGAGTTACTGCGTTGGAATTGGGATAGTTAGGTTGCTGTAATATTGGGAATTCACGCCAACTGGTTGGAGACCATGGTTTCATTAGGAGAGCCAAAAAAGGTAGGTTGAGCAATGCCCTTGGCAGTGCACGAAGTGTGCCCATTTTATATCACGCCTATCAGTTAGGTTCAATCTGACTCTGCGATATTTGTAACCAAGAGAGCACTAAATATAGTGGCTGTAAACTAGACACGTTCTGTAATATTGCTATCCAGAATGCTAAAGCATTATTGCACGGTTTACTTTTACTTACATTGGGCTATATTATGTAACGAAAGGGTAATTTAATATATTAAAGTGTAAGTATTTATTACCGTACCGAGTATTTGACCGATGTGGTTGTTCAACACACAACTTGGAACTGACAAGTGGATTTTAATAAAAGTACACAAATTTTAATTGTGGAAGACGATGAGCGCTTGGCTGAGCTTACTCGCGAATACTTAACCAACAATGGCCTTTGCGTGAGTGTAGAGCACAATGGTGCAGTTGCCGTAGGGCGTATTAAGGCAGAGCAACCTGATCTAGTTATCTTAGACTTGATGTTGCCCGGCGAAGATGGCTTGGGTGTCTGTAGGCTAGTAAGGCCAGAATATAGCGGCCCAATTATAATGTTAACGGCCCGTACTGACGAATTGGATCAGGTGGTAGGATTAGAAGTTGGTGCTGATGATTATGTTTGTAAACCGGTGGCCCCAAGGCTGTTGCTGGCTCGAATTAGTGCCATGTTGCGCAGAACCAACAAATCCCCAGCAGCTTCGGAAATCACTGCACTACAAAACTCTGCTGGTGCTCGGCATCACTTTGGAAGTCTCATTATCGACAATGCAATGCGTGAAGCATGGCTAGGCGATGATGACATTGAATTGACCAGTGCTGAGTTTGACTTGTTATGGCTGCTTGCCAGCAATGCTGGGCGTGTATTAAGCCGCGAAGAAATTTTCTCTGCCCTGCGAGGTATTTCCTACAACGGTCAAGACCGATCCATAGATGTGCGAGTTTCCCGTATTAGGCCCAAAATTGGCGATGACCCCGATCATCCTAGGCGCATAAAAACCGTCCGTAGCCGAGGTTATTTATTCGTGAAGGCTAATTAGGTGGACTTGCCAGCAAACCCAATGATTTTGGGGCGCATGGAGCAACAAATGGCGCTTCAGCAAGAGCTAATGGCCGCCATTTCCCATGAAATAAGAACCCCAGTCGCGCGCTTAAGTTTTGCCCTGCAGTTATTGCAAGATGCCTTAGAAGAGGATAAGGCGGGAGAGCGACAAATAGACATGATGTCTTCGTGCAAGGGCATGGCGCAAGATCTTGAAGAAATTAATGATTTGCTTGCTGAAACAATGACCTATATTCACCTAGAAGAGGGTGGGCCAAGGATTATTTTTCAAAAAGTAGATGTAAAAACTATACTTATTAACCTCTGTGTTCAATATTCTAGTTTGAACCCTCAATTAAATATTACGGTAGACCCGTCTCTAGATGATTTAATTGTTGACGTAGAACCCGTGCAGTTACGAAGAGCTTGCCAGAATTTGCTGGGTAATGCGGTTAAGTATGCCACATCTACCGTACTGCTAGGGTATCGCTTAGATGCTGACTCTTGTGTCTTGACGGTTGAAGATGACGGCCCAGGTATTCCAGAATCCGAGTATGGCCGCGTATTTTCACCCTTTACAAGATTGGATGAAAGCCGTAATCGCAGCACTGGCGGATTTGGCTTAGGGTTATCCATTGTTCGGCGTATTGCTTATTGGCATGGTGGGCGAGCAATTGCTGGTCGAAGTGATAAGTTAGGTGGTGCTAATATGATGATACGATTACCTGTACACCAACCTACAGACAGTCTTCCGGTGCCCTCAATGGCTCACCTTTCTGGTTCGTTTGCTTAATACCAACTAAAGTGGCTGCAGACGTTTCCCGTGCAGTGACAAGAAAATCCATCATGTATTTGCTGTCGGCTTGATCACTGCGTACGGCAGCATAAAGAGTACACCAAATGCCAGATTCTGACATAGGTATGGCGGTGACATAACCACGACTGCTGTATTCGTCTAAGGCCCAATTCGGTAAAGCACATACCCCCCGGCCACTGGCTACTAACTGCATCATCATTACAGTGAGTTCAGCATGCCTTATGGCTGCAGGCTCTACATCTGCGGGATCTAAGAATTGCACAAATACATCTAACATATCGCGATCAACGGGATAACAAATGAGTGTTTGGTCAGCGATATCTTGTGCTTCTATAAAGGCTTTTTCGGCTAACGGGTGGTGATTGCTAACCGCAAGCACGGACTCGTAGCTAAACAATGGCACATAGCTTATGCCTGGTAAATCCTTAGGGTTAGCAGTGATTACAAGGTCCAGCTCACCACTTCGCAGTGCCGGTAGGGGTGCAAAATTGAAGCCACTGGCTAAATCAAGCTCCACCTCGGGCCAATCGGCACGGTAACGGTCTAAGCTAGGCATTAACCATTGAAAGCAACTATGGCACTCTATGGCGATATTAAGGCGACCTACAGCACCCGCAGCTAAACGGATGATTTCGCGTTCTGTATTACGAATCTGTGGCAGCAGGTCATCTGCAAGAAGCAGTAATCGCTGACCCGCAGTGGTAAATTCCACGGGTTTGGTTTTCCTCATAAACAGGTCTAAGCCAAGTTTATGCTCAAGGTCTTTAATTTGATGGGATAAAGCCGACTGGGTAAGAAAGACCTTCTCTGCCGCTTCCACCAGACTGCCTGTTTCTCTAAGGGCTGAGAGAGTGCGTAGGTGTCGTAACTCAATCATATGGCCTACTTATACTTGTGGTTGTAATAACAAAAACTCCATCAGTGCTTTTTGAGCATGTAAACGGTTCTCAGCCTCGTCGTATACCACACTGCGTGGGTCACTGAGCATGTCGTGACTAACTTCTAAACCGCGGTAGGCTGGTAAACAATGCATGAAAAGGGCTTCTGGCTCTGCCAAATCCATTAGTGTGGGGTTAACTTGATAGTCCTCAAAGGCAGTTTCGCGCGCTTTCTTTTCGTCTTCTTGACCCATAGAGGCCCAAGTGTCGGTAACTACCAAATGGCTGCCAATGACAGCTTGTTTAGGATCTTGTACCAGATGCACTCGGTCAGCATTGTTGGCCATCAGCTGTGTATTTGGTAAATACCCATCTGGGCACGCTACGTTGAGTTTAAAATTAAACTGTTTGGCGGCATTAATAAACGAATGGCACATGTTGTTGCCATCACCAATCCAGGTGACAGTCTTGCCACTGATGCTGCCTCGGTGCTCAACAAAGGTTTGTATATCAGCTAACAATTGACAGGGGTGGTAATCATCCGTAAGAGCGTTAATAACAGGGACTTTGGAATGAGCTGCAAACTCTTCTACTTGGGCGTGGGCAAAAGTACGAATCATAACAATGTCGGCCATGCTGGAGATTACCCGAGCACTATCTGCAATAGGCTCCCCACGGCCTAGGTGTGTGTCTCGTGGAGAGAGGAATATAGCATGTCCACCTTGTTGCGCCATACCTGCTTCAAACGACACCCGTGTCCGTGTAGATGACTTTTGAAAAATCATAGCCAATACCTGATTGCGGAATGGCTCATAAAGGGTCTTCGAATTGCGTATTTGTTTGAGTTCGATGGCGCGTTGAATGACCCAATGGAGCTCGTTAGGAGTCAAGTCGAGCAAGGTTAAAAAGTGACGTGGTGACGAGTTGGGCATGGAAAATGGCCGCCTAAACCAAGAATGATAGGGGTAATGGCCTATGCTTGCAAATATATAAGCTTATAAGGTCTATATATATTGTAAATTATGGTAAATAGTGTGGATCATGGTGTTTTTTTGGCCAAATAATAACTGACTAAATTGGTCGGATATGGGTATAATTGCCCCAATTGAATTATGCAACCATAAATGAGCGAGACCATAATTATGGATACGTTAACCACCATTAAAGAACAGATCGAAAGCAATGCCATTTTACTGTACATGAAAGGTACGCCTAAATTTCCTCAGTGTGGATTTTCTTCACAAACAGTGCAAAACCTTATGAACTGTGGAGAACGTTTTGCTTTCGTTAATATACTAGAGCATCCAGACATTCGGGCAGAATTGCCCAAGTATGCCAATTGGCCAACGTTCCCGCAGTTGTGGATCAGTGGTGAATTAGTTGGCGGTTGCGATATCATCACCGATTTAGCTCAATCAGGTGAGTTAGCTGAAATGATAAGCGCCGCTGCACCTGCCGAAGCAGATGCAGACACAGAGTAATTTAATAATCAAAAAACTAACTATTATAGAGGAACAACTATGAGCGTATTAGTAGGCAAGCAAGCGCCAGATTTTACAGTACCAGCCGTATTAGGCGATGGCACTATTGTTGATGATTTTAATCTTTCTGAAGCCATTAAAGGCAAATACGGGTTGGTCTTTTTCTACCCCTTAGACTTTACCTTCGTTTGTCCTTCTGAGCTGATTGCATTAGATCACCGTATGGATGAGTTTAAAGCTCGTAACGTTGAAGTTATTGGAGTGTCAATCGACTCTCATCACACCCACAGTGCATGGCGTAATACGGCTATAAACGATGGTGGTATCGGCCCAGTTAAGTACACATTAGCAGCAGACATGGCACATAATATTTGTCGCGCTTATGATGTTGAATTAGCTGATGGTAGCAAGGCGTACCGCGGTGCGTTTATTATTGACCGTGAAGGCCAAGTTCGTTCACAAATCATCAATGACCTGCCACTAGGTCGTAACATGGACGAACTATTGCGCATAGTCGATGCCCTTCAGTTCCACGAAGAGCACGGTGAAGTATGCCCAGCTGGTTGGAACAAAGGTGACTCAGGCATGAAAGATTCAGCTGCTGGAGTAGCCTCTTACCTAACTGAGAATTCAGACAAGCTATAAGTGTTGTCCTATAAAAAGCCCCGTTAGCCTTGTGTTATCGGGGCTTTTTTATGTACAGAGTGAACGGCATACTCCGTCTGCTCTTAGTAGCCTTGAGGCAGGTTTTGCCCCGCTGACAGAGATGTCAGGTAGGATGGCGTTAATAACCCTGCTAAATCGTCATTGCATAACCCTATAGGGCTAGTTAAAATTACACCCTACCTATTTCTATTGCATTTGCATTTGTTATCTATAAGGCACCTTGAATGGCCCCTACTCCTGCTAGAACGAGCCCAAAAGTGACTCAAGCACCAGTTCCTATGCGTTTTGTTGGGCCTATGAAAATTAGTGCTCAAGCCAGCATAGATGCTGCATGGCAAGATAAGGTCTCAGTGCCGCTGGCTACCTATGAAATTCCCTTGTGGCATTCAGTGGGTCGTGGTGCGCGTTTGTCGATTTTATGTGGTGATGGCATTAAAACAACTCTAGTTGATGAGCGCATGACGCGCTCTATCTTGCTAGAGGCTGGCGATGCAAGCCAAGTCCTAAGTGCATGGCAATCCATTCATATGCGTCAGGAAGAAATGCAGCGCATTGTTAGCCAAACCAGCCGTTTTGCTAAGTTGATTGATATGAACATGCAAATCGTTGCTAATTTGTTGTACTTGCGCTTAGAATTTAAGACAGGGGACGCATCAGGTCACAATATGGTCACCCAAGCAGCTGATAGTCTCATGCAATGGGTGTTGGCTGAATACCCGCAGCTTAACTACAGCTCGATCTCTGGTAACTATTGCAGTGATAAAAAGGCCACCGCCGTAAACGGTATTTTAGGACGAGGCAAATATGTTGTTGCAGAGCTAACGGTGCCACGGGGTTTGTGTGAGCGCAAGTTGCTTACGACACCAGAAAAAGTGGTTGATCTCAATATTAAAAAAAACCTGTTGGGCACATTAATGGCTGGTGGTTTGCGTAGTGCTAATGCTCATTTTGCTAATATGTTATTAGGTTTTTATTTAGCCACTGGTCAAGATGCAGCTAATATTATCGAAGGATCACAAGGTATGGTGCATGCAGAAGTAAAACAAGGCGACTTGTACTTCTCCTGTACCTTACCTAACATTATTGTAGGTACCGTAGGTAATGGTAAAGGCTTAGATTTTGTCACAGAAAATTTGACTAAACTAGGCTGTACTCAAGATGTTGAAGCAGGTGCCAATGCTCGACGCTTAGCCCAAATTTGTGCGGCAACAGTTTTATGTGGTGAGCTGTCGCTACTTGCAGCACAAACTAACCCGGGTGAACTCATGCAAGCCCATTTAAAGTTAGAGCGATAAATGAACGATCAAACCAATCGCCGTAAACGGCAACACATAGAAGTCATCGGTCGTGATGAGGGCGTAGAGCGCAATGGCCGTTTTTTTGATGCGATACAGCTACAGCATCGAGCCATGCCAGAAATTAATTTGCATGACGTTGATCCAAGTATAGAAATTATGGGCAAGCGGCTGAGTTTCCCTTTGTTGATTTCATCTATGACTGGTGGTGACGATGCCCTAGTGGGTAAGGTTAATCAACATTTGGCAGAGGCAGCACAAATTACTGGTGTGGCTATGGGTGTTGGTTCACAGCGAGTGATGTTAGAAGATACTAAAGCTCAGGCCAGCTTTGATTTGCGCCGTTATGCGCCAGATGCACTCTTGTTTGCTAATATGGGTGCCATTCAGCTTAATAATGGCATGGCGTCAGCTCAGCTACAGCAGGCCATTGACGTGTTAGCTGCAGATGCTATTTTCCTGCACCTAAACCCGTTGCAAGAAGCAGTGCAACCCGAAGGTGATACTAATTTTGCTAATTTGGCCCAAGCTATTGGTCATGCACAAACTCAACTTAACGTGCCAGTAGTACTTAAAGAAGTTGGAGCAGGCCTGAGTGTGGCCGATATAGAGTTAGGTTTACGACACGGTATTCAGTGGTTTGACGTAGCGGGACGTGGCGGCACTTCATGGGCGCGTATTGAACAACAGCGCCGTGAAGATGCGCATACCCTAGGGTTTACACTGCAAGATTGGGGCATACCTACGCCTTTAGCTATGAAAAATGCCCGCCCATATATGCAGCAAGCAAATTTCATTGCCAGTGGCGGCTTGCGTAATGGGCTAGACTTGCTAAAGAGTGTTATAATGGGCGGCTGTTTAGGTGGTATCGCTAAACCGTTTTTGGCGCCGGCCATGGAATCTACCTCTGCTGTAGTTGATGCTATAGAGGCCTTGAAAAAAGAGTTTGTCACCGCCATGTTTTTGTTATCTGCAAGTAATGTAGATGATTTGCACTTAAATGATTCGTTAGTGCTTAGTGAAAGTTAGTCTCAGATATTTATACTTCATTAAGTTTGTAGCAGGGAAGGTCGAGAAGTTATATGCCCGTTGGTATTGATGATATAAGTTTTTATACCGCTAATTTTAGCCTAGATTTGCAAGAGCTAGCGGCCAACAATGGCTCCAATGCCGCCAAGTACACTGTTGGCATAGGCCAAGAGCGTATGAGTGTGCCCGGCGCCGACGAAGATGTAGTCACCATGGCAGCCAATGCCTGTGTGCCTTTATTAGAAGGTATGAAGACACGAGGTGAAGACTCAAACGCTATTAAAACTATCTTGTTTGCCACAGAAACAGGTATCGACCAATCCAAGGCCGCTGGAGTATATTTACACTCTCTGCTAAAGCTTAGCCCACGTTGCCGCGTGGTTGAACTCAAACAAGCCTGTTATAGCGCTACTGCAGCCTTGCAACTCGCAACAGCATGGGTTGCCCGTAAGCCTAAAGAAAAAGTATTGGTCATCGCTTCTGATATTGCTCGTTATGAGCGCCAAACACCTGGTGAAGCGACTCAGGGCTGTGGTGCTGTTGCTATGATAGTGAGCGCTAACCCGAGGCTCATTGTGCTTGATTCTGAGACTGGAATTCACACGGAAGATGTGATGGATTTTTGGCGTCCTAACTATCGCTCAACCGCCTTAGTAGATGGTAAATATTCCACCAAGGTATATTTACGTTGTGTACGTTCTGCATGGCAAGATTTTCAGCAACAAAGTGATTTGAAATTTGCTGATTTTGATTATTTCTGTTACCACTTACCATTTAGTCGTATGGCTCAAAAAGCCCACAATCACCTTGCTAATGGCAATGCTCACGAACTCAGCACCAAAACTTTAGAAGACCAAATTTCCTCTAGCCTTATTTATAATCGTATCACTGGCAACAGCTATACGGCTGCTATGTATATTGGGTTTATTTCTTTGCTAGACAATACCGCTGCTAATTTGGCTGGTAAACGTATTGGTTTCTTTAGCTATGGCTCTGGCAGCGTGGGAGAATTTTTTACGGGCACCCTTGTAGAAGATTATCAAGACATGCTGCATCAGCAGGGTCACCAGTCCATGCTTGAATCACGACAGCCACTAAATTATGCCGACTATCAGAAAATGTACGCCTTTGAAGTGCCTACAGATGGTGGTGATCACGAGTTTGAGCATCAAACCAACGGTAAATTCCGCTTAACAGGTATTAGCCAACATAAACGCCTTTATCAGGTGCGATGACCGCATCTGACTCTATGGCCTCCCAAATGTCTTCGGCCCCTCCAGCACGGCCCACTTGCACTCGTGTAAGGGTGCCAGGTAAAGTTATTATTAGTGGTGAACATGCGGTTGTTTATGGCGCTCCTGCCTTAGCATGTGCCATTAAAAAATACGCCTTTGCTAAAGTCACTAACAGCCATTTACTGGGGGTTCACCTTAAGGTCCCTGAATTTGGTATTGATCAACAATTCAGTAATTTGCAACTTTCTCAGTTAGGTCAGCAGACCCAGTTTCGCCATCAGCAATACCTCACTGCCTCAGGCCTTTTATCGAACGTGGTCTCAAACCCGGTGGAGTTTTTTGCAGCGGCCATAGGTGCTAGCGGCCTTGTTGATGTATTATTAAATCAGCAGGGCCTAGTTATAGAACTCACCATGGATCTAGCTACTGGTGGTGGCATGGGCTCGTCAGCGGCTTTGGTTGCCGCCATGTTGGCAGCGGCCTTTAAACATTTGGGTCAGCCCTTAACTCCTACAGAACTTATCTCAAAAACGACTCAAAGTGAACAGTGGCAGCATGGCCGCTCTAGTGGCTTAGACCCTTATGTGTGTGTAATGGGTGGTTTGCAGCAATATCAAAAGGGCTGTGGTGAACGTCAAGAGCTGAAACAGCTAAGCCAGTACTTTTTGGTCACAACGGGGCAACCAGATAGTTCTACAGGTGAGTGTGTAGATGCTGTTAAACGACAAAATTTGCCACAAGCCCTATGGCATCAGTTTGAGCTGATTCAAGAAAATCTACTGCAATGTATGTTAGGTGACATGAAGGAAGATATGATTAACGCCATCTCAGCTAATCACAGGCTGCTTCAACATATTGGTGTAGTGCCAAATACCGTAGCAGATTTCGTTGCTAAGATAGAGTCTAAGGGTGGGGCGGCAAAAGTGTGTGGTGCTGGCAGTGTGGTTGGTGACCATGGAGGTTTAGTTTTCGCCGCAGGCATAGAACAAACTCACATTGAACAACTCTGCTTAAGCCACGGTTATGACGTTCAAACAATGGTTCCAGACCTAGAGGGAGTGTTTTACTTTGACTAGTGTAAGCGTTATAGCATCTGCACCAGCCAATACCATGCTTATGGGTGAGCACGCAGTTTTGTTTGGCCATAGCGCTCTTGTTTGTGCTTTAACTCAGCGTATCTACGTTGGGGCGAATAAGCGTTCAGATGGACAAATAGTTATTGAGTCTGAATTAGGCCAGTTTCAATGCTCACTTAGTGATCTGGATGGACAGATACGCGAAAGCTCCTCCTTTAGCTTTGTATTGCAGGCACTTGCCCTTTGTGATTTAGTTGAGGGTGTGCAGCTAGTGATTGAATCAGACTTTGAACACACACTAGGGCTAGGGTCATCAGCAGCCGTTACTGTGGCTGCGCTGGGGGCTATTGAATTACTCACCAAAGGCCAGTTAGATGCTCAGGCGGTAATGAGCTTAGGGATTGAGTCTATCCGTAAAGTACAGGGTAGGGGTTCTGGTGCTGATGTTGCTGCCAGTGCATTAGGAGGTATTGTTAAGTTTCAAGCTAAGCCGGTTAGTGCTCATAAGGTTAACCTTTCTGCCGAAGCATGGCAGGGTGCACCGAATTTGCGATTAGTTTATTGTGGTTATAAAACGCCCACACCAATAGTCATTGAGCACGTGGCTCAAGCAGCGTCTAAAGAACCAAAACTTTTTCAACAACTTTATGAGCAAATGGGTGCCTGTGTTGACACAACCGTTGATACACTGACCAATGAAGACTGGCAAACGTTTGCCCAATCTATGGATCAGTATCAAAACCTAATGCGAGACCTTGGTGTGAGTGATGAAACCATCGAGACCATCATTCAGTTAGGTCAAAATCAGGCCAAAACTGATGCTTTGTTTGGCGCCAAAATTTCTGGTTCTGGGCTAGGAGATTGTGTCCTCTTAATCGGTAGTGAGCAGTTAGATTGGCCTCACACTCAAATGTCAATACAAATAGATCCCCAAGGCTTGCGCCAAGAAACAGATCTACCCAGTCAAACGCACCATGAGACATTATCATGAACCAAACCTCAGTAAGCCTAATCTCTGTTAATGATTGGGTTAGTCAAATTTTGGGTGAAGCTAAACATAAGTCACCAGCGGCCCAAGCTAGTGCCTACGCACCCAGCAACATTGCCTTGAGCAAATACTGGGGCAAACGTGAGTTGAGCTTTAACTTACCTATAACTGGCTCTCTGTCCATTTCTTTGGCTGAACATGGCACTAAAACGGGCCTCTCAGTGATAGATGCTCCAATGCATCAAGTCATACTCAACGGTAAAGAAGTCAGCGCAAATCAGAGTTTTTCAATCAAGGTTAGTCAGTGGTTAGACCGAGTGTTGCCAAACGTTCTGAAATTACGAGTCGATACTCACAATACCGTACCTACGGCAGCAGGATTAGCTTCATCGGCAAGTGGATTTGCAGCCTTAACGCTAGCCACAAATAGTCTTATGGGTTGGCAGCTACCGGAGCGCCAGCTATCCGCATTAGCTCGCTTAGGTAGCGGCAGTGCCAGTCGCTCCTTGTGGCACGGCTTTGTTAAATGGCAAGCTGGAGAGCAGGCTAATGGCAGCGACAGCGTTGCTTTTCCGTTGGAACATCAATGGCCAGAATTAAGGATCGGTTTATTAACTGTTTCAAGCCAAAAAAAAGCAGTTTCTTCCCGAGAGGGCATGGCACGAACCATCACTACTTCCGCCCTATACAACCAGTGGCCACAACAAGCCGAGTCAGATCTTGCTACCATTGAAACCGCTATCATAGCTGGTGATTTTGAAACCATGGCTAAAACTGCAGAACATAACGCCATGAGCATGCACGCCACCATGGCTGGCGCATGGCCCCCACTAGTCTATTGGCAGCCTGACTCCTTAACCCAAATGCAGAAAGTTTGGCAGCTACGTGAACAAGGGCTCCCTCTTTATCTTACGATGGATGCTGGGCCCAACCTTAAACTCCTTTTTGAGGCTAAGCATCAATCAGATGTAGAAGCAGCCTTCCCCGAAGTTCAAGTGATCACCCCATTTGGATAGGTGAAATTATTTTTATTTATTATTAAGTAACTGATTTTTATTAATAAATGTAAATTTAAAATGAACAGGTCAAAATCTCAAAGATTGTTGAGCATGCTTTGAACGGCCCGTAAGTTCTTGTATCCTTAGGCACTATGGTGGGTTGTGAGTTGCCTAGCAAATGAGTAGTGATTCACTGTGAAAACATTTGTCCAATTAGATTGCTAAGGTATTTACAAAAGAGAACGCAAACATGAAAAAACTGGCCTTGGATGCGATAGATATACGTATTTTGTGTGCGGTCCAGCACCATGGGAAAATTAGTAAAATTAAACTCGCAGAGCTGGTTAATCTATCGCCAACGCCTTGTTGGGTGAGATTAGATAAGCTTAAAAAGTTAGGCGTAATTAAGGGTTACAGAGCCGACATCGATATTGATCGAATGATTGATTTGACGAAGGTAATTGTCACGGTGGCATTAAAAACCCATAAGAAATCTGACTTTAACAGGTTTGAATCTTACATACGTGAAATAGACGAAATCGTTGAATGTTTTGCTACTGGTGGTGGCTCTGATTATGTTATGACAATAATTTCCAGAAATCTTACTGATTTTCAGTGCTTGGTTGAGCAACTGCTCAACGAAGAAATTGGTATCGATCGCTATGTTATCTATATTATTACAAAGGAGGTTAAAAAGACCTCTCCAAACCTAGTAACACTTCTGTCTAAGTAACTTTAACAAAAGAGGATGAGACAGGGCTCTCCTAGACAACCTTACCTAGCAGAAAATGTCATTGTGTGGACAGGGTATCTCGGATGGTAATCGCCATTCAAACTTATTTTCAAATATACTTCTTCTCGTTATAAATGAGACTAAATAGGCTTGTTACAAGAATTACTTAGACCATTTTTAACACCAAGTTCAGATATAGTTTTGTTTTACAGTTTAGCATCAGGTTGTATCCGTAATTGCTATCAACTGACCATATGAGGAGTTCCCCATGACAGCACCTAGAGAGTTTGGTTTTGGCACACAGATTCGTAAATCACCTTACTTTGACGCAACAATACGCTGGGGCGCCAAAGATTTTTCTGTCTATAATCATATGTATATCCCGCGCGACTTTGGCAACCCAGAAGAGAATTTTTGGAACTTAGTAAACGGCGCAATCCTATGTGATGTTGCTGTTGAGCGGCAGGTAGAAATCACTGGCCCAGATGCTGCAAAATTGGTGCAGTATCTCATTTCACGCGATCTTTCAAAATGTGCCGTAGGCCAGTGTAAATATGTTCTACTTACCAATGCAGAAGGTGGCATTCTGAATGACCCAATATTGCTTCGTTTGGCTGAAAATCACTTTTGGATATCTCTAGCAGATAGTGATATTTTATTCTGGGCTCAGGGAGTTGCTGTGCACTCTGGACTGGATGTGCATATTTGTGAACCTGATGTTTCTCCCTTGCAGTTGCAAGGCCCAAAGTCTGGTGAGGTAATGCAAGCGTTGTTTGGTGAAAGTATTGTTGATCTGAAATATTACTGGCTGCGTGAATATGAGTTAGATGGTATACCTTTAATTGTTTCCCGCACAGGCTGGTCAAGTGAGTTGGGCTATGAGCTCTACTTACGAGATGCTTCAAAAGGTGCCCTGCTATGGGAAACAATTATGGCAGCAGGCAAGCCTTTTGGTCTTAAGCCAGGTCACACCTCTACCATTCGCCGTATCGAAGGAGGGATGTTGTCCTACCACGCTGATATGGATATCAAAACTAACCCCTATGAGCTGGGACTCGACCGGCTGGTTGATCTTGATGCTGATATTGAATTCATCGGTAAGCCTGCATTACAAAAAATCCGCCGCGAAGGTGTGGCACGTAAGCATGTTGGCTTAATAATAAGTGGCCCTGCAATAACCGGTTCTAATACCTGCTTTTGGGAGTTAGAGAAAGATGGCCAGCAAATTGGTAAAGTAACATCTGCTGTTTATTCGCCCCGTTTAGAGAAAAATATCGCACTGGCCATGGTTGAATCTGAGTTTGCTGCACTAGGTACAGATTTTTTAGTCATAAACCCCACTGGCAACACAATTGCAACAGTTGTAAGGAAACCTTTCTTTGATGCTAAAAAGAAATTGACAGCCAGCTAACTATAATCGCGTATTGTATTGGCCCAACACTTAATAGGGCAACGAAAGGTTACTAATAGATGGCGACTCTGTATTCCAATGGGCGACTGGTTATTGTGGCTAAAAGCAATGCAAACCGGTTCTTTGGCTTACGCTTAACAACTCCTCTAGGTGCAATTTTTAGTTAGAAACCGTGATAACTCAATAGTATTTCACGCTATTGATTAACATATTTCTGTTATCATATAAGTACATAAATCATACAAGAAACTAATGCCTTTGAAGAACTCGGCCACCTTTTGTGGCTGAGTATGTTGCTAAGTTGATGTCATTTGGACTGCTTAAAAAAGAGCGTGCGGGTTGAATGCTGAATTGTATTGTCCTGCATCAAAACCTTAATGCCTTAATCGACTTTTTGCAAGATGAGTGTTGTACAGATGCCCGAATCCAACTAGCTAAATCAACCAAATAGGCCAGAGCAAGAATGAAAGGTTTTGTGCTTTCCCGCCACAGCCAAGATACTGACGAAGGTATCAATCTTACCTATTGGTTAGCCACTGACGATGGCCCAGTGTGTCTGCAGCAAGCGCAGCAAGAGTCCGTTTGTTTTTTACCTTTGTCTCAGCAAAACCATGCGCAAACATTAATGCAGTCCATGGGATGGGATAGTTCTATTTGGCGTTTCCAATCTCTGGGCCTTAAAACCTTCCAACATGAATCTGCAGTTGCTCTTTATATTTCTAACCATAAGGTGTTTCAGCAAGCGTGTGGTGTGTTACGTGAGGCGCAGATTAGCCTGATGGAACAGGATATTCAGCCGCAAGAACGTTATTTGATGGAGCGTTTTATTAGTGCTAGTTTGGTGTCTGATGTTTCTCCAATTAATGGTGTGTTAGCGGACGCTCGCGTAAAAAGTTGTGAATACATCCCCAATATCAAATCACTATCTCTCGATATTGAAACCACTATGGATGGCAAAACCATTCACAGTATTGCTGTATATGGGATGGAGAATGATGCTCCAGTGGAACGGGTTTGGTTGCATTGGCCAACCAATATGCCCATGGAATCTGTAGAATCTTTGCCGGAATCCACCCGCATTTGTAACAACGAAAGGCAACTGTTGAAACAGTTTAGTCAGTGGCTACAAGATTATGATCCAGACGCGATTATCGGTTGGGCGTTGGTTCAGTTTGATTTTCAAATTCTGTGTGCCCGAGCGCGGGAGTTAGGTGTACGTTTACGGTTAGGTCGTGGGGGTGAGGAAATTCGTTGGCTGGCAGGACAGGGAAGCCGTCCTGCAAGGCTTTATATGCCAGGCCGTGTGGCCTTGGATGGTATTGAAGTGATGCGCTCGGCGACCTGGCAATTTGAATCTTTCGCTTTAGAAAATGTGGCGCAACAGATGCTGGGACGTGGCAAAAACATTACTAAACCGCAAGACCGTGGCGAAGAAATTCAGCGTATGTATCAAGAAGAGCCGGCTTCGTTAGTCAAATATAATCTAGAAGATTGTCGCTTGGTTTGGGACATTTTTATTAAGGCTGACTTGATGGCTTTTCTCATCGAGCGTGCTCGGTTAACAGGGTTGCCGATGGATCGAATAGGCGGCTCGTCCCAAGCCTTTGATCACTTATATTTGCCGCGCTTACATCGTCAAGGTTATGTAGCGCCAGCATTTGCCTCTGGCCAGGCAGGTGATAGCCCTGGCGGATTTGTGATGGATTCTAAACCTGGGCTTTACCGCAATGTGTTGGTGTTAGACTTTAAAAGTCTGTACCCAAGTATTATTCGAAGCTTCCAAATTGATCCCTTAGGATTAATTCAAGGTTTACAGGAAGATGATGCTGTAAATGGTTATAAAGGGGCCCAATTTAGCCGTAATCAAAGCATTTTGCCGGATATTATTGGTGACTTATGGGCAGCAAGAGATGTGGCTAAGGCTAACAATAACATGCCACTATCTACCTCCATAAAGATTGTAATGAACTCCTGTTATGGCGTCTTAGGTTCCAGCGTTTGTCGTTTTTATGACCAGCGTTTAGCCAGTTCCATTACTTTACGGGGCCATGCAATCTTGAATCAAACCAAAGACCTTATTCAGCAACAAGGCATGCAGGTGATCTACGGTGATACAGATTCTGTGTTTGTGTGGTTAGGTGATGAAACCATCTCCTTAGATCAGGTGCAAGCAAAGGGGAACGCTTTGGCGCAGTTACTGAATGAGTGGTGGACGAATCACCTGAAAGTTGAGTTTGAACTAAAAAGTTATCTAGAAATTGAGTTTGAAACCTACTTTAGCCGCTTTGTCATGCCCACTATAAGGGGGCAAGAAACAGGCAGTAAAAAACGTTATGCAGGCATAACTGTTACCCCAGATGGCTCCACAAAGATGCTTTTCAAAGGTTTAGAGCAAGTGCGGACAGACTGGACTAAGTTGGCAAGAGAGCTTCAAGCAGAGCTTTACCAGCGAGTGTTTAATGACCAACCTTATGTTGACCTTATTAAGCCTTTGTTGGAGCAAATAAGGGCAGGGCAGTTAGACCATAAGTTAGTGTATCGTAAGCGATTACGCAGACCATTAGTTGAATATCAAAAGAACGTCCCACCTCATGTGCAAGCTGCACGAAAAGCTGAAGCGTGGCGCTTACAAAACCAATTACCATCGGCTTATTCCAAGGGTGGTTGGATCGAATACGTGATCACCCTTACGGGGCCAGAACCTTTGGAAATGAGCCCTAATAACTACGACTATGAACATTATATTGACCGTCAAGTTGAGCCGGTGGTTGATGGTATTTTACCTTTCATAAATGACAGTTTTGCTAACATTACTGAGCGGCAGTTAGGTTTGTTTTAGGGTGTCGGTGGGCATGGTTTGTTACTAGTCTCCTAAAGTCCCACCTTTGCTATCTTTACTTACTTGATTGATCAATCAAATGTTGGGGAAAGTCCTCAATTTTTTCACAGCCAACCTGTTCCATAACCTGCTGAATCTGGCGTTTAAGAATTTCTAGGGCCTGGTTTCCGCCTTTTGCACCCATCGCGCACGCGCCAAACATAGGGGCTCGGCCGAGGAAAGTGAACTTGGCACCTGACGCCAAGCTAGAAGCAATATCTGCACCTGATCGAATACCACCGTCCATCATCAAGGTGACTCTGTCGCTGTATTTTTTTGCCAGCTCTGTGAGTGGCTTGATGGTAGATTCTCCACAGTCCAGCTGCCTACCACCATGATTTGAAACGATTAAACCGTCCGCACCCAACCTAATGGCTAACTCAGCGTCTTCAGGATTGACGATGCCTTTGATCACCAGATTACCTTTCCACTGGTCACGAACCGCTTTGATTTTGTCTTCTGTTAAACGGCCAGAAAAGGTCTTATTCATAAACAGGCCGAGATGTTGCATGTTGAGCCCATTGGGAATGTATGGCTTCATGGTTTTAAATTCGGGTGATCCTGCAAAAAGCTGCTCTATGGCCCACCTCGGGTGAGTGGCTATTTGCAGAAGGTTTGCCAAGGTCATTTGTGGTGGGATAGAAAGACCGTTTCGAATTTCTTTAGGGCGGTAAGCAAACGTCGGTGTGTCGGCCAATAAAACCAATGTTTTACAGCCCGCCTGGGCAGCGCGCTCGAGGAGTTTATCGCGCAGTTCATTCGCTTTGGGGTGATAGAGCTGGAACCAGAAGTCACCTTCAGTAATTTCAGAAATGGTCTCAATACTCGCTGTTCCGACTGTACTAAGGCAAAACGGTATATTGTGCTGTTTGGCAGCCTCTGCCAGAATTTCGCATGACTTAGGCCACATGAGTCCTTGAAGTCCAACAGGCGCTATACCGAAAGGGGCATCGTAGGTTTTACCAAATAAAGTGGTTTGTTGCGAAGCGCCATTGAATTTGCGTAAGTAGTACGGGCGAAGTTGAATATCTCGAATTTCTTTTGTATTACGAGCCAGGTTAATGTCAGAAAAACATCCCCCTGTAAGATAATCATAGGCAAAGCCGGGCATGCGTCGTTTCGCGCGTTCGGCTAGCATTTCGATTGAGGGGTAGCGCACATCCATTTTATTTTATCTGCTCAGAGTTATTTTAAGGGTCATCTCAACTTTACTGGAGTTTAAAGGGTGGGATTGTGTTGTTGTAAAAACCAAATAATCTGTTACCTGTAGCTGTGGTGCAAAAGACTCAGTACATTATGCCCTTGGTGGTAGCTAGGCTCTAGTAGCTAGGGGTTATTTGGAGTAAAGTGATCTGACCAAAGTGTCGGTATTTGATATGAACAAAGTAGAGATAATTAGTAAAGCTATTGAGGACGGTATCCGTCAGTGCCAATGGTTGCCGGGGAGTAAATTACCTGGGCAGTTGGCCCTTATGGAGCGGTTTGACGTGTCCCGTACCTGTTTACGTGAGGCTATGACAGGTTTAGAAATGAGAGGGTTAATTACTAGTCGCCATGGTTCGGGTTGTTATGTGAATAACCTATTTGAGTTGCAATTTGCTGAACCTATGTCTGGTGTGGAACTTGATTCCGTGGCCTTGCAGCTATCCATCATGGAAATGCGGTTAGTGTTGGAGGGGGAGGCAGTGCAATATGTCTGTGAGCGCGCAACAGATGATGAATTAGCGGTTATAGCACATGGGTATAAGGCCATTGGGCAGCGCCGTGGCAATGGTCTTCAAAGAGCCAAGGCGGACTTGAAGTTTCACATGCTTATTGCAGAGTCTAGCCACTGCCTCATTGTTGTGTCCTTAAGCCAGTTATTTTACCCCCAGTTTTTTAACGCTATTTACGGCTCTTTGTACAATGTTGCGGGGCACGATTTAAGCCTGTCCGATGAGGTTTCAATAGTTATCAGCGAGCAGCATCGAGCTATTTATGAAGCCGTCATGTTGCGGGATGGCGATGCTGCTAAGACCGCAGCCCAAGAGCATATTGGCTACTCAATGTCTTTACTGGAGAGCAGAGTTTAGTTTGGTTTTTTTTGGGTAAGGCGAGATTGCAGGAAAGGCTTCAAGGCTTGTTCTTCAGGCTCAATGAGGGTAAAATTAGCCCCTCATTTTTTGTGCTATCGTTGTCATGCTAAATGCAACAGCGTTTCACCCCAAGTGGCCTTTGGTAGGGGCCACCACTGAGCAAGGAAACTCTATGCCTGTAGTTACTCTTCCTGATGGTAGTCAGCGCTCCTTTGATGCGCCTGTATCAATCTATGATGTTGCTTTTGACATTGGCCCAGGCCTTGCTAAAGCTGCTGTAGCTGGCAAGGTATCTGGCGAATTAGTTGATACCAGCTATATCATCAATGATGATATAGCTCTTGCTATTGTTACTTCAAGGGATGAAGAAGGCCTTGAAGTGATTCGTCATTCTTGTGCCCATATGATGGCGCAAGCAGTACAAGACGAATTTCCTGGCGCACAGGTGACCATTGGCCCTGTCATTGAAGATGGTTTTTTCTACGATTTTGCCTACGAGCGTCCATTTACCCCAGAAGATTTAATCAAAATTGAATCTCGTATGAAGGCCTTAACTAAGGAAAACCTTCAAGTTGAGCGCCGTATCATGAGCCGCAGTGATGCTGTTGCGTTTTTCAAGGACCTTGGCGAAGACTACAAGGTAGAAATTATTGACAGTATTCCTGGTGAGGAAGATCTATCTTTCTACAGTCAAGGTGGCTTTACAGATTTATGCCGGGGCCCTCATGTGCCTTCTACTGGCCACATTAAGTCTTTTAAGTTGATGAAAGTTGCTGGTGCATATTGGCGTGGCGATTCTAACAACGCTATGTTAACGCGTGTTTACGGCACAGCTTGGGCAGATAAAAAAGACCTTAAAGCCTACTTACACCGCTTAGAAGAGGCAGAAAAGCGTGACCACCGTAAGTTAGGTAAGAAACTAGATTTGTTCCATACCCAAGAAGAAGCGCCAGGTATGGTGTTTTGGCATCCAAATGGTTGGACTATCTACCAAGTGGTAGAGCGTTATATGCGTGAGCGCCAAATTGAAGGTGGCTATCAAGAAGTGAAAACCCCACAAGTGGTTGATCGAAGCCTGTGGGAACGTTCTGGCCACTGGGATAAGTTTTCTGACATGATGTTTACCACATCTTCTGAAAATCGTGACTATGCAGTTAAGCCAATGAACTGTCCATGTCACATTCAGATCTTTAACCAAGGGTTGAAGAGCTACAAAGAATTGCCTATTCGTATGGCTGAGTTTGGCTCGTGTCATCGCAATGAACCATCGGGCACTTTGCACGGTATTATGCGTGTGCGTGCGTTTACCCAAGACGATGGCCATATTTTTTGCTCCGAAAGCCAGATGCAAGATGAAGTGGCTCGTTTTATTGACTTCTTGTACGATGTATATCGCGACTTTGGCTTTGACGATATCATCCTAAAGCTGTCTACCCGTCCAGAACAACGCGTAGGAGCTGACGAAGTTTGGGATCGTGCTGAGGCAGCTTTAGAAGAGGCACTAAATGCCAAACAATTACCGTTTGATATTTTGCCAGGCGAAGGTGCTTTTTATGGTCCTAAGATTGAATTCTCCTTGAAGGATTGTCTTGGCCGAGTTTGGCAGTGTGGCACTGTTCAAGTAGACTTTTCCATGCCGGGTCGCCTTGATGCGCAGTTTGTAAACGAAGCAGGTGATCGTGAAGTTCCGGTGATGTTACACCGTGCAACTTTGGGCTCATTTGAGCGTTTTTTAGGTATTTTGATCGAAAACTTTGCCGGTGCCATGCCACCTTGGTTAGCACCCAAACAAGTGTCGATTTTGAATATTACGGACAAACAAGCGCCTTTTTGCAAAGAAGTTGCAGAAAATTTGACAAAAATGGGCTTTAGGGCCGCTGCGGACTTGAGAAACGAAAAGGTAGGCTTTAAAATCCGCGAGCACACAATTCTTAAAGTTCCTTATTTGCTAGTTATTGGCGATAAGGAAGTTGAAACCCAAACTGTCACAGTGCGAACTCGTACGGGTGAAGATTTGGGTAATATGAGCCTACAATTATTTGCCGATTTGCTTAATGCAGACATCGCCAAATTAGGCCGCACTGAAGCGTAAGTATACGCTTCAAATTATGAATTAACGGAGATACCGAAATTAAACGGGAATACACTAAGGGCAAAACAAAACGCCCAACAATTAACGAACATATTGAAGCGACAGAATGTCGCCTCATCGGTGCTGACGGCGAACAAGTCGGCATTGTTTCTGTAGCCGAAGCACTGCAAATGGCAGAAGCTGCCAAGCTGGATCTAGTTCAGATCGCAGCAGACGCTGAGCCCGTAGTCTGTAAGATTATGGACTATGGCAAGCAAGTGTTTGAAGTTAAAAAACAGAAAGCAGCTGCTAAAAAGAAGCAAAAGCAGACGCAAGTGAAAGAAATCAAGTTCCGTCCCGGGACTGATGTAGGAGATTATCAGGTAAAACTACGCAACCTGATCCGTTTCCTAGAGAATGGTGACAAGACGAAAGTAACCTTGCGTTACCGTGGTCGTGAGATGGCACACCAAGAATTGGGTATGGAATTACTCAAGCGTGTAGAAGTCGATTTGGCTGAATACGCTGGAGTAGAGCAATACCCAAAGATGGAAGGCCGTCAATTGACTATGGTGTTGGCACCAAAGAAAAGAAAGTAACCCTTAAAAGTTACAATCGGGAGACCGTTTAAGAGTTTAGGTTCTTAATTGCGTCTTCATTAACAATCAACGAATGCGTGGAGTAAATGTAATGCCTAAGATGAAATCTTGTAGCGGTGCTGCAAAACGATTCAAGAAAACTGCTAACGGTTTTAAACACCGTCAGTCCTTCACCAGTCATATTTTGACCAAAAAGAGTACTAAGCGTAAGCGTCATTTACGTGGCACTCTGCAGATTTGTGCTGCGGATAAGCCATTAGTAAGACGCATGTTGCCGTATATCTAATTAGTCACTGGTAAGGAGAAAGTATAATGTCTCGCGTAAAACGTGGTGTCCAAGCACACCGTCGTCATAAGAAGATCCTCAAGCTAGCTAAGGGCTATTACGGTGCACGTAGCCGAGTATTCCGTGTTGCTAAGCAAGCCGTAATCAAAGCTGGCCAATATGCCTACCGCGACCGTCGTCAACGTAAGCGCCAGTTCCGTGCTCTATGGATTGCTCGTATCAACGCCGGTGCGCGTATGAATGGGTTGTCTTATAGCCGTTTGATTTCCGGTTTGAAGAAATCTTCAATCGAGATCGACCGTAAAGTATTGGCTGACTTAGCCATTCACGACAAAGCGGTATTCACAGCGATCGTAGAGAAGGCTAAAGCGGCACTCGCTTAAGCTGGTTGATCTACACTAACCTTGGTTAGCATAGATTAAACTACCTTCGTATCCTCTCACGAGGATTAGAAACAGGGGAAGAGTGCAAACTCTTCCCCTGTCTTGTTTTAGATGGAGAAGAATATGGAACACCTCAAGCAACTGGTCACCGAGGGCTTAGACGCCGTGGCTCAAGCGGCAGACGAAGTAGCCCTTGACCAAGTTCGGGTTCAGTACTTAGGTAAAAAAGGCGAGCTTACACAACAACTTAAAAGCCTAGGCAAGTTGTCGGCCGAAGAACGCCCTGCAGCTGGTGCTAAGATCAATGAGGCCAAGCAAAAAGTACAAGATGCCATCACAGTAAAACGCACCATGATGGCTGCTAACGCCCTAAGTAAACAGCTTGCAGTAGAAAGCATTGATGTAACACTGGCCGGTCGTGGCCAAGCCATTGGTGGCTTACATCCTGTAACGATGACCATCGAGCGCATTGAAAATTTCTTCGCTCAAATTGGCTTTTCTGTAGCCCAAGGCCCAGAAATCGAAGATGACTATCATAACTTCGAAGCCCTCAATATTCCTGCTCATCACCCGGCACGTGCTATGCATGATACCTTTTATTTTGGTGATGGCACTCTACTACGTACCCACACATCAGGCGTACAAGTAAGAACTATGGAAAAGCAACAACCACCTATCCGCATCATTTGCCCAGGCCGTGTGTACCGTTGTGATTCTGACCAAACCCACTCCCCAATGTTTCACCAAATAGAAGGTTTGTTAGTGGATGACAATATAAGTTTTGCAGACCTAAAAGGCATCCTGCATAACTTCCTTAACGTGTTCTTTGAGCGAGACCTTCAAGTGCGCTTCCGCCCTTCCTACTTCCCCTTTACCGAACCTTCTATTGAAGTGGATATCGGCTACCAAGGTGAAGATGGCGAACAAAAATGGTTGGAAGTATTAGGTTGTGGAATGGTTCACCCTAAGGTATTCGAACACTCAGGCATCGACACTGAAAAATACACTGGATTTGCCTTTGGTATGGGTGTCGAGCGCCTAGCCATGCTGCGTTATGGTGTTAAAGACTTGCGGATGTTCTTTGAAAACGACCTGCGGTTTTTGGCCCAATTTAGTTAATCTTTGATCGAGAGATAGACATGAAATTTAGTGAACAGTGGCTGCGTGAATGGGTTAACCCAGCAATTAACAGTGATGAATTGGTAGCCCAGATTACCTTAGCGGGGCTAGAAGTTGATGGTGTAGAGTCTGCCGCAGGCGAATTTAGTGGTGTAATTGTTGGCGAAATTGTTAGCGCAGAGCAGCACCCAGATGCAGACAAACTTCGTGTATGTCAGGTTAGTGATGGTGTTGCAGAAACTCAAGTAGTGTGTGGTGCACCTAATGCTCGTGTAGGCATTAAAGTTGCGTTTGCCACTGTGGGTGCAATATTGCCTGGTAACTTCAAAATCAAAAAGGCTAAGCTACGTCAGCAAGAGTCTTTTGGTATGTTGTGTTCAGCTGCAGAACTAGAAATCAGTGACGAAAATGATGGTATTATGGAACTGGTAGCCGATGCTCCAGTAGGTGCTGATCTTCGTGAGTACCTTAATCTTAATGACAAGATCATTGATGTGGACCTGACTCCAAATCGTGGTGATTGCTTGAGCATTGCAGGTCTTGCGCGTGAAGTAGGTGTGCTAAATTCAGTAGATGTTACAACGCCAGAGTACACTGAATTAGCGCCTCAGGTGGAAGATGTTTTTCCTGTCAGAGTTAATGCTCCAGAGCATTGCCCACGGTTTTTGGGCCGTGTATTAAATAACATCGACATTACTCAATCTTCTCCATTGTGGTTGCAAGAAAAACTGCGCCGTTGTGATCTACGTAGCATCGACCCTGTGGTAGACGTGACTAACTACATTTTGCTAGAAATGGGCCAGCCTATGCATGCTTATGATTTAGATAAGCTTAGTGGCTCTATTGTCGTACGTATGGCGAGTCAGGGTGAAAACCTAACCTTGCTTGATGGCCAAAAAGTTGAGCTGAATAATGAAACCCTGGTTATCGCTGATAACGAAGGTGTATTAGGTATGGCTGGTATCATGGGTGGTGCAGACACAGGAGTAGGAGCGACTACTTGCAATGTATTCTTGGAAGCAGCCTTTTTTAACCCCATCAGTATCGCCGGCAAAGCCCGTAGCTACGGTTTGCACACAGATGCGTCCCATCGTTTTGAACGTGGCGTAGATTATGATCTACAACGTAAAGCTATGGACCGTGCAACTATGCTGCTACAAAGCATCGTTGGTGGTGAGGCAGGTCCAATTGTCGAGCAAACATCGGCAGAACACTTACCAAGCCATACTAAGGTAACGTTACGTAAAGCCCGTTTAGAAGCCTTGCTAGCCTATAAAATTGGCGACCAACAAGTGCTCGATATTCTTAAACGTTTAGGCCTTACTTTAGCTTCATCAGACGATGACAGCTGGACCTTCACGTCGCCTTCCTGGCGTTTCGACATGGCTATTGAGGCTGACCTTGTGGAAGAGGTGGCCCGCGTATACGGTTACAATAACTTGCCAAGTACTCATCCTGTGGCGAGTATGGAAATTCCAGCTAAATTAGAAGTAGAGCGTCCTTTATCTGTTTTGCGTCGTCACATGGTGAGCTGTGGTTACCAAGAAGCAATTACCTACAGCATGGTAGAACCAGGCCTATTATCTAAGTTTGATAACCAAAATAAGCCAGTGGAGTTAGTGAACCCTATTTCTGCCGATATGGCTGTAATGCGCACAAGCCTATGGCCAGGTTTGGTAAAAGCGCTGCAGCATAACCAAAACCGCCAGCAATCCCGTGTACGCTTGTTCGAAACAGGCCAGCGTTTTATCCCTAGTGATCAAGGCTTGCAGCAGCAAGATGTGTTTGCAGGTTTAATCTATGGCTCACGGCACCCAGAAAGTTGGCACGGTAAAACTGAACAAATTGATTACTTCGATGCTAAAGGTGATCTTGAATCCTTGCTAGAAATCAGTGGCCAAAATTTCAACTTTGAAGCTGCTGAGCACGTGGCTTTGCATCCAGGGCAAAGTGCAGCCATTAACTTAGCAGACGAAAAAATAGGTTATATTGGTGCCATGCACCCAGGCCTAGTTAAAGACTTAGGCCTGCTTGGCCCAGTGTTTATGTTTGAAGTAGATTTGGCGTCTATCAGTATGGGTATACTCCCGGCGTACGAAACTTTGTCTAAGTTCCCAGAGATGCGCCGTGACTTAGCCATTGTTTTGGATCAAAAAATTAGCGTTGCAATGGTGACTAATTATATTGAATCCAGTGCTGGTGAATGGCTGAACGACGTACGCTTATTCGATGTTTACCAAGGCCAAGGCATTGAAAATGGACAAAAAAGTCTTGCTTTAGGCTTGACGTGGCAGCACCCAGAGCGCACTCTTACCGATGATGAAGTAAATCAATGGGTTGAACAGGTCGTAGAACACCTTTCTCAACACGCTGGTGCGAGCCTAAGAGGCTAAAAATACCCCGTTAGTTATATGGCTAACGGGGTGTTTAAGCTTGATAAGCTAGATAATAATAAATAACAGACGAGGATCCAGCTATGGGATCACTGACCAAAGCCGATATGGCAGAACGTCTCAGTAGTGAACAAAAGCTTAGTAAACGCGATGCAAAAGACATGGTAGAGGCATTTTTTGAAGAAGTATCTTCCAGTCTGATTAGTAATGAACAGGTTAAGTTATCTGGTTTTGGTAACTTTGATCTACGCGATAAACGCTCAAGACCTGGACGCAATCCTAAAACAGGTGAAGAAGTGGCTATTTCTGCACGTCGTGTGGTCACTTTTAGGCCTGGCCAAAAGCTTAAAGATCGTGTTGAGTCGGAAAACTAATTGCATTGATTAGTAGCATCAACAACTTGATTTAATTCTATATTGTTGCTGAATTTGGGGCTAATCTGCTTCCAAACTGGCAACGATTCTAGTAATATACCGCCTCTCTTGAGGTTCTCACTGAACAGCATCAAGGGCAGTGTCGGGGCGTGGCGCAGTTTGGTAGCGCACCTGCCTGGGGGGCAGGGGGTCGCAGGTTCAAATCCTGCCGTCCCGACCAATTAAACCCTTATGGGGTGGGGCTTTCAGAGCTTTTACAAATATCCAGAAAACAGAGTTTGTAAAAAGTTTGTAAAAAATTTGTAACGCCTAACGCTTTAAATCGGTTTTTAGGCTTAATTTAGGTACTGCTTTTCTCCACTCAATATCGTCAGGATCTTCTTCGTAGTAGTTAGTCATCTCTACGCTAGAGTGACCAGCCATTGTTGTTGCCGACTCACCAAATTTACGCTTATACAATTTACTCCCTAGAGCTTTGCCTTGATGAATGCCTGGCTGTTCTTCTGGCGCATAGTTAGGGTAAGCATTAATTGAATCTCTAACCTCTTTAAAAGCTCTACTCAAGAATGCTGGCGTTATATAGGTTCTATGGTTACCTGAGTCCATTGCAGCCTTAGTGCGCTTTTCTGGCACTCTGTGGATCAGGTATGGGCTTAGAACATTGTCGGCCTTGCATCGTTGAATTACTTTGGCTAACTCTGGGGTGACTTCAATTTCTATGTAAGCACTATCATGCCTGCGGCTTTTCTTTTGAATTAATTTAAGATGCCCGTCTTTAATGTCTGAAAATTTAACATCGCACAAGTCTGATCTGCGTTGCAGTATTAAAATGGTTAAGTCCATTGCATTCTGAAGCCAGGGAGGTGCTTCATTATAAATAGCATTCCAGCCCTCTATAGTGTGTCGCCTCATTACGCGCTTATTGGCAATGATTAGGCATGGCTCTGCTGGGTTAATTCCTTCAACATAACCTTGTTGCAATGCGTATTTAAATAGGTAGGTTAGATGGCCTCTATGTACATCACGCGACCTGGCTTTTCCTTCGCCAGTTTTTGGGTTGTACATTTCATTAAGGTATCTAGTAATGTCGATGGTCTTAATGTCTCTGGCGTATTTTTTCCCTAGCTTTATTTTAATGCGATCTAAAGTGTAGCCGCGATTATCAAAGGTTGACTTGGCTATTTTATTTTCTGTGAATTGTTGTTTAACAAACGCCCTATATTCCTCGCACAATGCACTGACTTTGATCATGCCATTAATTAGCATTTTTTCAATTTCAAAGCGTTGCTCAAACTTGTCATTCATAAGCCTTGCGGCTTTCACCGCATTTAACTTATTAGTTCCAAGCCCATGCCTAGTTTTAAGTGTAGGGTGCTTATACGCATAGTACACCCTGCCTTTTGTCACACTGGCGTAAAGGTTTGGCGGCAATCCTTGAGGTTTAGGCACTTAGTATTTTCGCCATGACAGCGTCCATTTTATTTTTATCAGAGTCGTTAGCGTACTCTTCCCCAGCCTGATCTTCAATGTAATAAGATCGGCCCATCTTGATCGCGTTTAACTTACCCTCTCTGATCCAACGCCTCACAGTGTTAATGTGGGGCTGTGAAGCCTTTGAAAAGGTGCGATCCATGTACTCAGCAATCGTCATTAATCTACTCATTTTCTGCAATCCCACTCTTCAACTACGCAGCTAGGCGACATAAATGATCGCCCCCTGTTGTCAGGCTCTGGTATTGGCTTTTTAGCCCACTTAATCAGTACCTGGCGTCTATTCAACTCCGACAAAATATCCTCGCCTGAGGGCATTGTAATAGGCACTGGAACATGGACCTGCACTTTAGTATTCATTACCCTCCTGATGCATTTGTTCGTCACGCAATGCTTCTGGGTTATGCCAGGTAAAGTCTTTATGGTCTAGCGACATATTGCATTCCAAGCATGTTGTTTCATCGACAAACAACAGTGCGCTATTGATGTGAGTTTCACTAAGTTATTAAAATGGGTGGAAGGCCTTCGAAGGAGCAATCTGATTACTTTACTCTGTTGGCAGTTTGGTGCGGGCTTACCCAATCAAATGTGGGTTGATGATGTAACCTATGGCTAAACAGAGGACCAATGGAGCGACTTTACGGTGGTTATAGATTAGTTGGCCTCTTAAAAAACTGAAGTAAGGTATAAACTTGTCTTCCCTACCTTGGCCAGTTTTACTTGACCACTAGGCACACATGGCTATACTAACAACCAGCTGTAATCATCGCAAAGTAAGTGGTGGCCTTCATTATATTCAGTCATTAGCGTCAAGCAAATATTACAAAGATTGGCTTCATATCACGAAACTTCCTGACACGGCTAAGATTTAGACCCAAGTCCAGTGAGTTACGCGAGTATTGCTATGGTAAAGGGTATACCAGAGACCATCTTTGTAGGTGTAAACTTTAGTCAATGCATGTGGTCGATGGATTTTGAATTCCGTTCTGATAAGAATAATAAAAACTAGGTTGCTTCACATATGGCTAAGCCAATAAAGAACAGTGGTAGATTAAGTGCTACCAATAGTAGTTTGCCAACCCCGCTTTACTATCAAGTGTATAGTGCTTTGCGCGTCAAGATTATTGAGCGCGAATATGCTGATGGAGATAAATTTCTCAACGAAAAGGAAGTCACTGAGACTTACGCTGTATCGCGCATTACCGCTAGGCGGGCTTTAAGTGAACTAGCCAAAGATGGGCTGGTGGTCAGAGAAAGGGGAAGAGGCACCCACGTTACTTATAAACCCCCAGAGCAAACCATTCAAGCCAGTATGGACGGAATGTTGGAAAACCTTTTGTCCATGGGGCTAGATACAGAAGTTAGCCTGCTTGAATTTGGTTATATAGCGCCCACTGAGAATATTGCTCAAGTATTGCAGTGCAACCCCACCGACTTGGTGCAACATTCAGTGCGTGTGCGCAGCCTAGATGGTCGACCCTTTTCATATCTAACGACCTATGTACCTGAGTCTATTGGATGCACTTATGCGCGCGAAGATTTAGGCACTAAATCACTGCTTTCCCTGCTGGAAAAAGGGGGCGTGTTAGTGACGCGTGCCGAACAAACCATTAGTGCTGTTTTGGCCAGTCCAGAAGTTGCTCAAAGCTTGGACGTCGTTCCGTATTCGCCACTTATCCAAATCATTCGCACAGTATATAATCAAAATAATCGGCCTGTTGAATACATCATCAGTCTTTATTCGCCCGACAGGTATCAATATCGCATTAGCCTTTCTAGAGTTCGCTCCTCAGAACTTAATATTTGGTCACAACTTGGTGCACTAGATAAATAACTTGGTAATGAAATTGTTAATCTTATAATGGACAGCAATTTGCATTAATGTTATACATATATATCATTTAACGAGCCCGCCATACTGCTGCACAGACGAATGTGTTCAAACTGGGCACACTATTGTGAAAAGTGAAGGTGGCTAGTCTAGGGGAGGTTCCGTTTGTGCCGCAAACTTTGGCAGAAAAGATAATTGCTCGCGCTGCGGCTAGACAGAGCGTCTCTGCTGGCGAAGTTGTGACCTGTCGCGTCGACATGGCGATGATGCATGACTCGGGTGGCCCACGCAGGGTGGCACCTATTCTAGATCGCTTAAAAGCAGAGGTATGGGATCCTAGTCGTATTGTGCTTGTATCCGACCATTATGCGCCTGCTGTGGATAGCGAAAGTTCTGCTATTTTAGATCTCACCCGTAAATGGGCCCAAGCCAACCAAATTCAAAAATTCCATGACATGGAAGGTATCTGCCATGTCGTAATTCAAGAAAATGCCTACCTGAGGCCTGGAATGTTCGTAGTGGGTGGCGATAGCCATTCGCCTACCGGCGGTGCAGCTGGCTGCTTTATGTTTGGCATTGGAGCCACAGATATGGCGGGTGTGCTGGTCACCGGCGAAACTTGGATCCGGGTGCCTCACACCATATCCATCGAATGGTCAGGCACCCTAGGGCTGGGTGTTTCGGCAAAAGACATGATGCTGGCTACCTGCGCCAAACTGGGCATGGGTGGTGGCCAATATCAAGTGGTAGAGTTCAGTGGTGAGGTGATAGACAGAATGTCTTATGATGAACGTATGACTGTTTGCAATCTTGCTGCAGAGCTAGGTGCTCTAACGGGCATAATCGCTGCAGATAGTACCACGTGGGATTATCTTGCTAGAAATGACCAAGACCTTTGTCGTGAAGAAATTTGGTTCAGTGATGTGGGTGCCGAATTCCTCGAAGTGCACAAGTTTGATGCAAATAATCTAGGGCCGCAAATAGCCGCTCCGCACAGCCCCGCAAATACAACCGATATTAGTGTGTATGCGGGACAAAAAATTGACCAAGCCTACATAGGTGCATGTACGGGCGCTAAATTAGAAGATCTCAACATGGCCGCCAGCGTGTTACAAGGGCAAAAAGTGGCTTCGTCTGTAAGGCTCATGGTAGCACCGGCATCTGGAGAGACAACTGCTGCCGCCATTGCCAATGGAAGTATGGCCATACTGCTTCAAGCCGGCGCCAAATTATTGCCTTCGGGATGTGGTGCGTGTGCCGGATACGGTGCTGGTGTGCTAACCGCAGGAGAAATTTGCATAGCTTCAACAGCGCGTAATTTTCAAGGTCGCATGGGTGCGTCTTCTTCAGATGTTTATTTAGCATCCCCGTATAGTGTTGCAGCGGCAGCGATCATTGGATGCGTGTGTGACCCCCGAGACATTTTAAAGGAGGCTGGTCAATGATCGATTCAGATAGTCTGTCAGGCAGAGCTTGGGTGTTTGGAGATGATATAAATACTGACGTCTTGGCCCCTGGTATTTATATGAAAGGCGCCATCGAAAATTTGGCAAGTCATTGCCTTGAGTCGGTTATGCCAGAATTTGCAGGGCGCGTTCAGGCCGGAGATATTATTATTGCGGGTGAAAACTTTGGCATTGGTTCGTCTCGAGAACAAGCAGCTGAAGTGTTAAAAACCCTCGGTGTATCGGCCATCATAGCGCGCTCGTTTGGTGGTATATTTTACCGTAATGCCATCAATTTTGGCTTGTTAGCCGTAACCTATAAGGCTCATCACGAGATCGCCAGTGGCGACCAGCTCCACTTCGACATTCAGGCGGGCCTACTAAAAAACCAAGCAACGCAAACGCTGTTGGTGTGTGAAGTCATACCGCCTCATTTGATGAAAATAATCGCCGCAGGGGGCTTAGTGGCTCACCTAGAACAGAACTTTAGTCAAGGGAGAGGCATTGCTAACTAAGTTATGACCAAAATGACTCTGAAAGAACAAATAGCTGCCCCAGAAATAGTGGTTGCTCCTGGAATTTATGATGCATTTAGTGGTGCAATGGCTGAGTCTGTTGGCTTTTGCGCCACCTATTTAAGTGGAGCCAGTATTGCTTATACAAAGTTAGGTAGGCCAGATGTGGGCTTGGTGAGTTTTAGTGAGGTTGCCGAAATCTTGTCGAATATTCGCGAACGTATCGACATTCCTATCATCGTTGACGCCGATACAGGTTTTGGCAATGCCTTAAATGTGCAACGTACGGTTCGATTATTCGAACGTTATGGGGTCAATGCCATTCAATTGGAAGACCAGTCCTTGCCCAAGCGATGCGGTCACTTGGCAGGTAAAACATTAGTTAGTGCGAGTGAAGCTGTGGGTAAGTTAAATGCGGCGTTAGATGCACGCATTAGTGACGAACTGCTCATTATTGCTAGGACTGATGCCATAGCTGTTGAAGGTCTTAATCGAGCGCTAGATCGGGCGGAACGTTATGTAGAAGCGGGAGTCGACATGTTGTTTGTGGAAGCACCACAAAATAGCCAGCAAATTAAGATCATATTAGATCGCTTTGCTGGTCGGGTGCCGTTAATGGCCAACATGGTAGAAGGGGGATCTACTCCTATGTGTTCAGCGCCAGAATTACAGCAACAAGGCTACTCACTCGCTATTTTTCCAGGGGGGTTAGTCCGGGCTAGAGCAAAAATGGAACGAGATTATTTTTTGAGTTTGAAGCAACATGGCTGGAATCAGCCGTTTAAAGATAAAATGTTAGACCTAACTGGATTGAATGATTTGCTTGGTACCCAAACAATACTTGAAACTGGCGGTCGTTATGATGGGAAAAAATTTGAGGATGACAATGATTGATCCAGTAACACTTGCCGTCTTAAAAGGGCGCTTAGAGCAAATTGCCGATGAAATGGATGCCACACTTTTTAGAAGTGCATTCAACCCAATTATAGCTGAAGCTCACGACGCTTCTCATGGCTTGTATGACGCGATAACAGGTGAAACACTCATCCAAGGTAAATCGGGTCTACCGATTTTTGTGGGTGTCATGTCTTTCGCGGTAAAATCAGTTATTGATAAGGCCGCGCAAGATGGTGGTTTGTCTGAAGGGGATGTGTTCATTTTTAATGATCCCTATGAAGGTGGTACTCATCTGTCTGATTTCAAATTGGTGCAACCTTATTTTCACCAAGGAAAAGTTTTTTGCTACTTAGCTTCGGTAGGACACTGGCATGATGTGGGTGGCAATGTGCCGGGTAATTATAACCCTGTTGCTACCGAGTGTTTTCAAGAAGGCATGTATATTCCTCCAGTCAAGTTGTATGACAAAGGTGAATTGCGGCAGGATATTATTGATATTTTACAGTCAAATTCACGCCAGCCAATTAGCCTTTATGGCGATCTTAATGGCCAAGTTAATGCCCTTGGATTAGGCCAACGCAGGCTTTCCTCTTTACTCAGTGAATATGGTGGTAGCACCATAACTGAGGCTTTGTTAGAGCTCAAAAATCGTGCCACTTTGCTCATGAAAACCAATATTGAAGAGTTGCCAGATGGCACTTATTCGAGTGACGATTGGTTGGACAATGATGGTATCTCTGATACACCTTTGAAAATTGCTATTGATATTACAGTTGCTGGAGACCGGATGACCATCGACTTCTCTCGCTCTGCACGAGCGTGCGATGGGCCCGTTAATATTTCTCGCTCCACTGCTATTGCGGCGGTCTATGTAGCGGCCAAGCATATATTTAATGACGTACCTGCCAATGCTGGAGTGCTGGTTCCGTTGGATATTATTATTCCCCAGGACTCTATACTATCTGTTAAGGCTCCCAAACCCGTTGGCGGTTATACAGAAACCATCATGCGTATTATTGATGTGTTTTTCTGTGCTATTGCTAAAGCAGCCCCGCAGCGGTCTAACGCGCCCGCCTACGGCACCATTAATGCCCTTTCTCTGGCAGGTCATCGTGCCAATGGAAAACGCTGGGTGATGTTCAGTTTCTTTGGTGGTGGGCATGGTGGCCACCCCGAAGGTGATGGCCTAAATCATGGCAATGCACCTATTTCAACGGCGACTATTCCGCCGGTGGAAATACTAGAAGCAGCCTATCCTGTGCTCTTCTCACAATGGGCATTGCGCCCCGACAGTGGTGGGGCAGGAAGACACCGTGGCGGTTTAGGGGCGGTTTATGAAATTGAGCTATTAGAAAAAAATGCTGACGTGTTCCTGTTTGGTGAGCGTGGTAAATACGCCCCTCAAGGTATTCTAGGTGGGGGGGCTGGCGCCTTAAACAAGTTCTCATTTGAGCAAGATGATGGCCATCATATGCCACCTTTAGCGTCAAAAATGAATGGCATTCACATTAAGCAAGGCCAGCGTTTACGCCTTGAAACTCCTGGTGGAGGCGGCTATGGCATTGCCATTGACCGCGACCCTGAAGCCGTGGCTAAGGATGTTCGCCTTGGGTATGTCACCCAAGCCGCCGCAGAGCGAGACTACAAAGTCATTGTTAATGACATGGGCAGTGTTGATCAAGCAGCAACAACCAATTTAAGGGCGGCCGGATAAATGTCAGATAAAGCAAAAAAAGTTATTGGTGTAGATGTAGGTGGCACCTTTACCGATGTATTTTTCCTAGATGAAAAGACTGGTGAATGTGACGTTGCAAAAGTGCCATCAACTCGCCCAGATCAATCCAATGGTTTTATCGAAGGCATTCGCAAAGGGGTGAGTAGCTTCTCCGAAATCGCTACAGTTGTGCACGGGACTACAGTGGGAACTAATGCGTTACTGGAACGTAAAGGTGCCAAGACTGGAATAATTACCACCAAAGGTTTTAGAGATGCGTTGGAAATGCGCCGCCGTGATCGGCCTGAAACTTGGGGTTTGTGGGGTCAATATGAGCCGGTGATTCCCCGTGATCTGCGGTTTGAGGTGGATGAGCGAACGCTGGCCGATGGGACTATTCATAAAGGGGTGGATGCAGAAGAAGTGCGTGTGGCCGCCAAGCAACTCATAGCGCTTGGTGCTGAGTCTGTGTGTGTGGTTTTTATCAATGCCTATGCAAACCCAGAAAATGAATTGGCCGCACTAGAGGCTGTGCTTGAGTGTTGGCCCAACCCACATGTCAACGCGTCTTCCCAAATTTTGCCTGAAATTCGCGAATTTGAAAGAACCTCAACAACAGTTCTCAACGCCTACCTGCAGCCACCCGTAGGCAACTATGTGCAGTGTTTAGAAGCGGCTCTTGGTGATGATGGCTTTGAGGGGCAAATTCTCATTGTGCAGTCCAATGGTGGTGTTATGTCGGTTGAAACAACCCGCCGCTTGCCCGTGCGCACAGCGCTATCGGGCCCTGCTGCTGGGGTCATTGCCAGCGCTTACATTGCAAGCACAGCAGGTTTCCCCAATGTCATTAGTTGCGACATGGGAGGCACAAGCTTTGACGTATCTTTAATTGCTGACGGGCAAAGCTCTTTAACGGCACAAACGTCCATCGACTTCGGTATGGTTATTCGTACACCAATGATTGAAATTACCACCATAGGTGCGGGCGGTGGTTCAATTGCGTGGGTTGATCGAGGTGGTTTGCTGCAAATAGGGCCAGAATCAGCCGGTTCTGACCCAGGGCCTGTGTGTTATGGCTTAGGCAATGAGCGGCCCACCGTGACGGATGCCAACGTGGTCATGGGACGCATCAATGCAGAACGACCCATTGGTGGGAAACTGGATCGCCTAGACGTCGAAGCCGCGTATGAGGCCATTAAAACTCATGTTGCCGAGCCATTAGGTCTAGCTGTTATGGATGCAGCCGAGGCTATTATTAGGGTTGCTAATTCAAAAATGGCAGGTGCTATTCGGCTGGTTTCTGTGGAGCGTGGGTTTAATCCTAATGATTTTTCGGCTATGCCCTTTGGAGGGGGTGGTGCATTACACGTCGCTGCATTAATTGAAGATGTGGGCCTGAAAAGCGCATTAGTGCCGCGTTATCCGGGAGTCACCAGTGCCCTAGGTTGCATCATAGCGGACATGCGTCACGACTTTGTGCAAACCCTCAATAGCATGTTAGAAAGCCTAGATATTGATGCCTTAGATCAGCGCATGGTAGATCTGGTCACCGAGGGACAAAATTTGTTGGCAGAAGCCGATGTGAAATTTAACCGAGTTGGGCAACTATTTGAACTGGATATGTCCTACCTTGGGCAGTCCCATACAGTTGATGTTAGCTTACCAATTAAAATGAGTGAGAGCACAACGGGTATTAGTGAGCAAAGTATCCGCGAAGCATATGAAGAACGTTATACCCAAGTGTATGGGAGGCCCCTAGTAGGTATTCCTATTAGAGTGATGAATCTAAGGGTTTCCGTGATTGGTTACAGACCTAAGTTTGACCTAGAAATGTTAGCCCCAACAAAGGGTTTGGCCATTGATGGCGCTCATCGTGGTGAACGCCCTGTTTGGGTTAAAGGGGGTTGGCATGATGCGTTACTCTTTGAACGTCTTTTACTGCCCGTTGATGCTCAAATTGTTGGCCCCGCTATTCTTGAGCAACCCGACGCTACTATCTTTATTGAGCCCAGAATGTCGGGCACTGTTGATAAATATGGTAATTTGCTGATCGCTCGAATTGAGTCAAAACTAGAGGAAAAATAGCACAATGGATAACTTTGATCCAGCAACCACTGGGCTGATTATTGTCGATATGCAAAACGACTTTATTCACCCTCTAGGAGCCTATGGTAGGGCAGGTCAGGGGTGTGACATGATTGCCGCGTTACCTGAGCGTCTGGCGCCGGTAGCCAATGCCTTGCGCAAGGCTGGAGGTTTGATTATTTCAACCCAGTTTACGTTAGTTCCCGGACGCGACGACGAACCGCTTATTGCCAATCACTTAAAAACGCTGCGGCCGTTTTTGACTAAAGGTGATTTTAAGCCTGGTGGCTTTGGTCACGCTTTAATCGATGACCTACAACCAGCTGATTTTTGCGTAGAAAAAGTGGCATTTTCGGCTTTTTTTAATAGTCGATTGGATTGGGTGCTCACTAAGACAGGTATTAAAACGCTCATTTTTTGCGGCATTGTGACAAATGGAGGTGTTGCCTCTACACTGCGTGATGCTCATGTGCGGGAATATTCCTGCATTATTTTATCTGATGGTTGTGGGGCATTTTCTGCCCCTGCTCATGATTCAAGTATTGGCTCCTTATCCACCATCGCAACCGTTGCAACATGTGCTGAAATTATTCAGCAATTGGACGTTTAACTTGGCTGTTTTATCAAGTGAGGCGGTTGAATTTGAGATGACTCTGCCCCTTGTTATCATTGGTGCAGGAGCCTGCGGCTTAACGGCCGCGCTTGCCGCCTACGATGAAGGTATAGAGGCCCTAGTGATTGAACGAGACTCCGTTCCACAGGGTTCTACAGCGCTGTCTTCTGGTATGATTCCGGCCTGCGGAACTGCCCAGCAAAAGGCGCTGGGTGTTGAAGACAGTGTGGCCCTCATGAGCCAAGACATTTTGTCAAAGTGCCATGGTGAAACTGACCATGCCATGGTGAAGAACTTGTGCGCGCAATCAGGTGCCACCATCGATTGGTTGTGCGAAAAACATAACATTGGCCTAACCTTAGTAGAAGGTTTTCTTTATCCCAATCATAGTCAGTTGCGCATGCATGCCCCGAAGTCTAGGCAAGGCACAGACTTAGTAGGATCATTAAGACAGGCAGTAGAAGCTGTGGGGGTAGACATTTTTATTGACGCCGTGGTCACAGATCTCTTCGCTGACGACAACAATAGGGTCCATGGTTTATCACTCACAAGACCCGATGGTTCAACTAGCAAGCTGGGATGTCAAACCCTTATTTTAGCTTGTAATGGCTTTGGTGGAAATCAGCAGATGATGCAGCGTTTGATTCCGCAAATGGCTGGAGGAAACTATTTTGGTCACATGGGCAATCAAGGTGACGCCATTCTTTGGGGTGAAGCACTAGGGGCCCAAATGGCGGACCTTGGGGCCTTTCAGGGGCATGGATCTGTGGCCCATCCCCATGGTATTCTCATTAGCTGGGCGCTGATGATGGAGGGTGGAATTCAAGTCAATGTAGATGCGCAACGCTTTTCCAATGAACACCAAGGCTATTCTGAACAAGGCAGGCGGGTTTTAAGACAACCAGAGGCAACGGTTTGGTGTATCTACGACACCCGGTTACACCAGTTAGGTGGGGATTTTGAAGACTATAGATTGGCAGAAAAAGGGGGTGCAGTAAGGACTGCACCTTCGATCGAAGCCCTAGCAGAACTCTGCGATTTAAATTCTGCTAACTTAGCTAAAACGCTTGCCGCAACCCAAACTTTTGCTGCAGGTGCATCAGCTGATCCGTTTGGGCGCGACTTTACCACCAAACCTGCGCTAGTCGCTCCCTATTTTGCCGTTAAGGTGACAGGCTCCTTGTTTCACACCCAAGGTGGCTTAGTAGTCGATGATAAGGCGCGAGTAATGAGTCAAAAAGGCAAAGCTCTAGCCAATCTTTATGCTGGTGGAGGCGCCGCCAGAGGGCTTTCTGGGCCATCTGATTGGGGTTATTTATCAGGCAATGGGCTTCTAACAGCGGTGGTCTTAGGCCGAATTGCCGGACGCTCAGCGGCTAACCAAATTAAGTGCTAGGGTTAGGGCTTTAATGGCGCCGTTAAAACATGGCCGCCGCGTCTAGCATTGCATGGACCATCGCATCTTTTGGGGCTGGCGATTTCTCATAAGCAGCCCGACTATGGGTTAGGCCAAGGCCCAGCAACGTTTGTGCCATTTTGTAACTCAGTGGCCCAGGGTTGATAACAGGCACGGGCAAGCGCTCACTTAAATACTGGTGGGCTTGGTGCATGGTGGTAGAGCCTAGCAAAATGACTTGCGCGCCGTCTTCTTCAATGCATTGCAGGGCTGCTTTTTCTAAAATAGGAAAGATGAGGCCTTCTTTGCCTTGCATAAGGCCTTGATTATCAGGTGCTACATTAATGGCACGGATAGATGCGCAATGGTCAGTTAATTTTAGGTCTTTAAGGGTTTTAGTATAAAGATGCTTCCACTGATCCCACATTGTAATGATGGAAAAACGATCGCCAAGCAACAGTGCCATTAGCATAGATGCACGCCCTGGACCTATGACTGGAATGTCTAGCACAGAGCGCAATGCGGCAACGCCCGAGTCGCTCATGCTATCGATACATACCGCATTATAGCCTTGTTCTTGGGCCTTTAATCCGGCTTCCATAATGCCCATGTCTGCTAGCACAAGGTCATATTGGCTGATATAGTTTTTTGGAGCAGCTCGCACAGATTGATAATGAAACTCAATGTCGGGCCCAAGATCTACCGCTTTTAGTTGGTCTTGCCTTTGTTGCCTATTTTCCTGATTCATAGGAAAAGGGACTAGTACGAGTACTTTAGCCATTTTGTAATGTTCCTGTTGGGGTAATATTGTGAGGTGTTTTAGAGATTGGAAATAGTAAAAAAAGTGGAAGCAGAAAGATGATTAATCTTAAAGGGTACCGACTATTTGTCACTGGCGCTGGCTCAGGTATTGGGCTAGCAACCATTAAACTCGCGACATCGCTTGGGGCGCGGGTAGCTGGCACTGTAAGAGGTGCTTCCCAGCAGGCGGCGTTAGCAAAATTTGTTGAAACGGAAGCTATTTTTGACCTAGATGTGCGCTCTAGTTCAGCATTGAATAAGGCCGTTAATAAGACCAATACGTTATTTGGTGGGCTAGATGGTGCACTTGCCTGTGCCGGAATTATTGAACTCTTGCCATCAACCAAAACAAGCGATGACGTATGGAACCGAATCTTAGATATTAATCTAACGGGGAGTTTTAATTTAGCGCGAATTAGTGCTGAGCATATGCAACGCCAAAAAACCGGATCAATTGTCATGGTGTCAAGCCAAATAGGTTTAGTTGGTCATCCACGAGCCGCCTCCTATGCCGCTGCTAAGTCGGGTATTAATGGCCTAACTCGGGCCATGGCTATAGAACTTGCCCCGCTTAACGTCAGGGTAAATGCCGTAGGGCCCGGCCCCATAAACACCGACATGACGGCCGCTACCCGTGCCGACCCTGAAAAAAAGGTTTGGCTGGAATCACAAATTCCCATGGGGCGCTTCGGCGAGCCAGAAGAAATAGCCTCCACCATTGTGTTTCTCCTATCTAGCTCTGCGTCCTTTATTACTGGGCAAATACTATGTGCCGATGGTGGCTTTACCGCCGGCTGAACCACTTAATTTATAGCGCATATAATAGGCCTCTATCAATTGTAATAGTGCCCTTATATACCTAAATAAGACTTCTTTAACTGATCATTTTCAAACAAGTCTTCCGCATTCCCCGACAAAGTCACCACGCCGTTTTCTATGACATACGCGCGATCGGCCAAACGCAAAGACTGCATCACATTTTGTTCTACTAAAACAATGGATAAACCATCATCATTTATTTTTTTAATGAGGTCGAACATTTGTTCTACCAACAAAGGTGATAACCCCAGCGAGGGTTCATCTAAAATCAGCAACTTTGGTTCGGCCATCAAACCACGGCTAATGGCCACCATTTGTTGTTCGCCGCCAGATAAGGTTCCAGCGGGCTGTTTTAAGCGTTCTTTAAGGCGTGGAAATATTTCTAATACACGGCTTATATTTCTAGCTCGATTAGCTTTGCCACGTCGATAGCTGCCTACTTCTAGGTTTTCTAAGATGGACAAGTTAGGAAATAGCCGGCGCCCCTCAGGCACCTGAACTAATCCCAGAGAAACAATGTCTTTTGGCGCTTGACCACCAATATCTTTACCTAAAAAACGTATATGGCCCGCAAAAGGCCTGTAGATGCCGCTAATGTTATTATTCAGGGTAGACTTGCCCGCACCATTGCTGCCCAAAATTGCAACAATTTCACCCTCTTTAACGTTGATGTCGATGTTGCGTAAAATTTGTACGTGGCCGTATCCGGCATCAAGACCAATGACTTCAAGCATTTGATATGCCTCTTTTTTGCATTAATTCTGCTGCACCATGCCCTAAATAAGCCTCTATCACCGCTTTGTCATTAGCGATCTCCGTAGGGGTACCCTGAGCAATAAGAACGCCATCGTTGAGCACGTAACTGTAATCAGAAAGGTTAACAACAGCCTTCATGACATGTTCTATGAGGAAAATAGTGACTCCAGAACTGCGAATGCCTTTAATAACTTCCACAGTCTCGTCTATTTCTGTGGGATTAAGCCCCGCCATTACCTCGTCGAGCAATAATAGGCGTGGTTTAGTAGCTAAGGCCCGAGCCAGTTCGAGTCGCTTGCACCCAGAAACAGTTAGGCTATCGGCATCTTTGTTTAACAGGTCTTCCATACCAACCTGTTTTGCAACAATTCGTGCTTCGGCCTCGGCTTGGCGGCGATTACCTGTGCGGCAATAGGCGCCCACCATAATATTTTCAAGGGTGCTCAGTTTGGCAAAAGGTTGGGTGATCTGAAACGTTCGCACCATGCCTGAGTCACAAATACGGTGAGGCTGTTGACCGGTGATGTCGTTGCCGTCAAACATTACGGTGCCTGAATTGGGTTCTATAAATCCAGCAACCATAGCAAACATGGTTGTCTTTCCGGCTCCGTTTGGGCCGATCAAGGACACAATTTGCCCCTCTCTGACATTTAAACTAACTTGGTTAACAGCCTTTAGGCCACCAAAAGATTTACTTAAATCAGTGACCTTAAGCATCCTTGTTATCCTTTTTCTTCTTGCCAAAGCGCGAGAATGCGCCAATGAGGCCATTAGGAAGGAAACCAATAATTAAGACCAAAATAGCGCCATATACCATGAGGCTTAAACCGGGGGCCTCAAGAAAATGGCGGGCTAATTCACTGATGCCATGTAGCACAAATGCACCCAATAAAGGCCCAAATACAGTGCCTAAACCCCCTACAATGGTCACCAACAACATTTCTACAGAGATGTCGACCCCAAAGGCAATGGGTGGATCTAAGTAGAGAAATTTCTGCGCATAAAAGGTACCAGCAGCACCACCCATTGCACCAGAAATGATTATTGCGTACATCTTACAACGAAAAACATTGACCCCCAATGCTTTAGCAGCGTCTTCGTTTTCACGTATGGCAACAAGACGGGCGCCAAAGCGAGATTGTTTTAGCCACCAAGCAACCAGAAGCGATATAACGGTCATGATAAGGGCTAAATAATAGTAGCCGGATGGGTCTTGAAACTGCAGTCGAGCTAGACTGGGTTCATGATCAATAAAAATACCCGCACCGCCACCAGTAAACTCCACCGAATTAGCGATGACTCTAAAGAATTCAGCAAAAGCTAATGTTATTAACGCAAAATAGGATCCTTTAAGGCCATATCTAAAACTAATAAAGCCGATTAACATCCCCATGATTGCACCCGCAAAAATTGCGGCAAAAATGCCTATCCATGGATCAATACTATAGGTCTCCATTAAAATAGAGGACGCATAGGCACCTGTACCAAAAAACACGACGCCACCAAACGAGAATTGGCCCGCATAGCCGCCCAATATATTCCACGACTGTCCTAAAAAGGCAGAAAACAAGATTAAAGTGAGAATGTCGATATAAAAATTATTGTTAATGACTAAAGGAAAGGCGATAGCGACCGCTAGGCCAATGACTATAAGCAGCTTATGGGAGTCTTGTAAACTACTCATGTTTTTCCTCCAAAGAGCCCTGTTGGTCGAAACACAAGAATGAGGATAAAGATCAGAGAAATACCAATTTGACCCAAGCTTTCACCCAAAATCAAACCGCCCACAGATTCTGTAACACCAATAATGAAACCGCCCACCAAAGCCCCTATGATGCTGCCCATGCCACCTAAAACCACTATGGTAAAAGCCACCAGTACAAACATATTACCCGTAAAGGGGTCGACGTAAAAAGACGGCAGCAATAGACATGCAGCAGCACCAAGGCAAGAGATGCCTATGCCATAAGTTGCCGCAAATATATGTTCGACGTCAATGCCCACTAGACGAGCACCTTGTCGTTCTTTAGCCACTGCGCGAATCGCTTTGCCTAAGTCGGTCTTAGCCATGAGTAGCCATAGCAAACTACAGATTACTATAGAGGCAAAAAAGGAGATAACTTTTGGCAGTGATAAGTAAACAAATCCAAGGCTTACAGTGTCGTACGAATAGGGTAGGGTCACTGTTTGCTGATCTGCTGAGAAAAAGAAAATTGCACCATTTTGAATAATAATAGACAGCCCAAGGGTCACCAGTAGAATGTTTTCATCTTTACCATGGGCCATTTTGCCAATAACCCATCGATAAATAGAATAACCAAAAACGAAACTTCCAGGCACCACAATTAACATGGCCATGTAGGGGTCAATTCCAAAGTGGCGAAACAAATAAAAGGCTGCATACATTGCTAACATCAGCATCGCACCATGGGCGAAATTAATGATATGCAGCACACCATAAATAAGCGTTAATCCGAGTGCAACAAGTGCATAAATAGCACCAAACATAAAGCCGTTCACAACAGCTGCCGGCAGCATTTCAAATATCATAAGAACGCTCATCCAAAAAACTGATTAACTTCATCCATGAAAAGTGGAGCGCTGAGAAATTCACCTTAACTTAAGCTTACTTAAACTTAAGCAACCCTCCACTCAAAGACGCAATGGCATCTACTTAGGACATACTGGGACGCGGGAATACAGCTGTAGCTGAGGCTACTTCAGCCGGCGAAATGATTTCTACATCACCGTTTTGGACCTGAATAGCAACCGCTCGTGCACCAGTATTTTGACCGTTCACCATCTTGGTTGGGCCATAAGGCATAATCAACGGGTCCATAGTGCTCGATGCTAAGGCAGCGTTTACCGCGTCTGGGGCTGTTGATTGAGCACGTTCGAAGGCATCGTGCAGTAATCGAATAGAGTTGTAGGCAGTGTAAACTTCCATAGTAAAGTACTTACCATCTGCTTCTACTCGCCTGCGTAAATCTTCAGCCTCTGCAGACCGTGGGTCATACCAATGGTTTACGTCAATCATGTGTTCAGATATTTCAGGCATTTCTTCAATAAACTTAAAGTTAAAGCCGCCACCAAGCACAGAATAGCTAGCTGCCATTTCTATCCGCTGCTGACGCAAGGTACGAGCCAGCAATACGTATTCGCCAGGATAGTTAATAGGCATAACCACATCGGGCTTTAGAGATTTAATACGGAGTGCCACATTGTCAAAGTTTCGGGTTGGGTTAGCGTGCTTAATAATGTCGGCAACCTCGAAGCCTTGCTCAGGAAGGTATTTTGCCATCAAATTAGCAGTGCCCGTGCCAAACTCCGATTCTTCATGCACTATGACCACTGACTTAGCAGGGGAACCTGAGGCTTTATTGATTGCACCTAAGTTATTCACAGCATCAATTGCAATATTGCCATAGCCATCCATCATGCGAAATACGTTTTCTAAACCGCGGGTGACCAGTTTGTCGGAAACACCAACGTCGATAGAAAACGGAATGTTATACTTGGCAGCTGCAGCTGACGCTGCAATCCCAACCGCACTTTGATAGCAACCAGAAAAGGCATGCACACCTGCCTCATACATTTTTTCTACTTCTGCTGCACCAATTTGTGGTTTGGCTTGAGAATCACCAAGCAAGGCTTCTAGCTGCATGCCCCCCATGGATTGAACACCACCTGCGGCATTAATGTCATTAATAGCCATTATGCTGCCGTAGCGCAGTTGCGCGCCTGCAAAAGCCAAGAAACCCGTGACCGGATGGATAAGACCAATTTTCACAGTGCCGGCTGCATGGGCCAGTGACGAAATACCAAAGTTGCCTACTGCAAGGCTTACTGCGCCCACGGTAGTGCCTTCTAAAAACTTACGACGGGTAATGCCTGGTTTAATTATTTTATTAGTCATACTAATCTCATCCTTTTAGGAATATTTATTTTTATAATACGACATCCTAGGCTAGCTGACCGTATAGATGATCGTCACAGCACACTAGCCAAAATTGCAGACAAAGGAAACCAAAAATTGGTTGAGCCTCCAAAAATGGCTGTTCCTAACTAAAGGGTATTGCGCTTAAATGTTATAATAGCATACCATTATGTTAAATGACGATTCGGTTAGTAAATAATTTTATGAGGTCTGATGCTTATTATTGAAAGCCATTGGTTATTTAAAATAGTCAGTTAAGGGCCCAGTATTAAGGGTAAGTAAAGCGCACTTAAAAGACACAGTGTTTGGGTTTGGGTTTAAGTTTAGCGGAATGAAGTAGTTAGGCATAGCGCTGAATCAGCTGGCTAATTTGAAGCCAATAACCTAGAGTCATCCACCTATTTAAGTCACTAAAAAAGTAAATAAGATGACCAATTATCAACACACACTATCCCACTTTATTACTCAAACACGCTTTGAGGATTTGCCCAAAGCAGTGGTCGACAGAACTAAATTAATAATAGCTGACTCAATAGGGGCGATTGTTGGTGGGGCTGCAGAGCCGGAAATAAGAGCCTTGGCGAGTCGTATTGCACAGGGCGCAACACAGCAATCTACAGTGATTGGCATGGGGCTAAAAACAGATGTTGCCCAAGCAGCCCTATTAAATGGTAGCGCTGGCACCTTTTTAGAAATGGATGAAGGTAATCAGTTTTGTAAAGGCCACCCAGGTATGCACACCATACCCGCAGCCTATGCATGGGCTCAGGCCAACTCTGTCAGTGGCTCAGAATTTATTGCTGCGGTTGCGATTGGTTACGATATAGCTGCTAGGGTGGGCATTGCCAGCAACCTCAGGCCCTCAGTGCACCCGCATGGAACTTGGGGTGCAACAGGTGCTGCGGTAGCCATAGGCAAGTTGGCTAATTTTGATCAGTCTCAAGTAGAGTCACTCGTTAACATTAGTTCCAACATGTGTTTGGCCGCCAGCCGCCCAACCATGCTGGAAGGGGGAACCGTGCGTAATATGTATACTGGCATCAGTGGGCAACTTGGTATACTGGCGCATAGCCTAGTAGCCACGGGCTTTTCTGGTGAGAGTGACGGCCTACAAAATGTGTTTGGCAACATTGTGTCAGATAATTTTTCGCCTGTAAAAATGGTTCAAGACATAGGGCTGCGGTGGGAGGTATTGCGAAATTACTTTAAGTTGCATTCTTGTTGTCGCTTTAACCATGCAGCCCTTGATGCCTTAGCAATCATTGTTAGCCAAGCAAAGCCTGCTGTGGCAATAAGCCAGATTGTTAGAATAGACGTCACCACCTACGCCTTGGCCGCCGAACTTAATAACCAAAGCCCGAAAAATACCCTTGCGGCAAAATTTAGTGTGCCTTTTGCCATTGCAACTACGCTGTTGAATGGGTCTAGCGAAGTGGGAAGCTTTACCTGGGCCGCGGTCAACAACCATGCTATTCAAGCGCTAGCCAAAAAAGTTTTTGTAATAGAAGCCAAAGAAATGTCGGCAAAGCTGCCTGATCAGCGGCCAGCTCATGTGACCATTACCTTGACCGATGGCTCGGCATTAAAGGCCGCAACGCAAACCAACAAAGGCGATTGGCAAGACCCTTATACAGTGCACGAATTGAGGCAAAAATACGATAGCCTCACCGCCCGCTTATGGACAAAGTCGGCCAGTAATAAAGTGTACGACGAAATTATGGCACTCGATGAGGCCAGTAGTTTAAGCTCACTGGAGCAGGCGATTACCGCCGCCGACCTTCCCTTAAAAAATGGAACAGGCCCAATATGAAAAACGCACAAATGATTGCCATGGTAGAGCGCTACTTTAAAGGCGTAGATTTAGAGAGTTTCGAGGAAATTGCCGCCACTTTAACTGACAACTGCACATTCTCTGTGGAAACGCATGGGGTTAAATTACAGGGTAATAAAGCTATAAAAATGATGTTTGATCGTCTTTGGTCAAACCATAAGAGTGTCGAACACAAAGATTTTTCCTTTGTAGTAGACACTGAAAGCCAAAAAATTGCCGCTCAATTTAGTGTTGTTAATGGTGAGCTCGATGGCAGTACTGTGTATAAGTCCAATTGCAATTTTTTTACCATTAAAAACGGCAAATTTAATTCTGTGGCAGTTTATATGGCTGGCCCCAATACATTAAATACTGCAAACTGCTAGATAACTGCGCTGTCCAATAGCATTGGAATCAACCGCTCTCTTGAAGAGGTTTTAACTAGCACCTACACAGTGAAGTGAAAAACAACAGCTAATAAAAGCTAGAATAGCTCCATTCCATAATTCTCACACTGAGATGCTAGAGGCTAAAACCAAGGCCAAGACCGATCTAATGACAGCCTACGCGCCATTTAAGATAGCCCAGCGCATTATGGCTACCATGTTCTCAGTAACTTACATCAGCACTTATGTCCTGGTGATCGTTATGACGTTCTTAGGCAAAGATGTAACTGGGGTCAAAGCAATCCTGTCTGAGTTCCAGATCGATTGGATCATGTTAACCATTGTGATGTTCTATTTTGGTGGTGGACTAGCCGAAAGCGTAATGAAGAAGAAGTAATTCCCCAAGGCTCCACCTTTGGCTACCCACGGGTGGTCTTTTTTGTGCGTGGCTCTAAGTCACTCAGATTAACCGAGTTAACACCACTGTAAAATAATAATATTTTTTTCCGATATTTTGGTGTAAAACTTAACTTTAGCGCATTGTTTAGTATTGATAAGTGTTTGTAAAAACGTGTGCTAAGTTGTTGATTCTATTAGGCTAGATTGATTAGTATTTTGGTAACGGAAAAGTACTAGATCCTAGTAACTACCGGGGTTTGCGTCCGATTGGACATCTGCCTGGGGGGCAGGGGGTCGCAGGTTCAAATCCTGCCGTCCCGACCAATTATTTCTATGTAAAGCGGTAATCTTAACCTTTTAATATTTGATAAAACTTAGCATGATTAAGTGCAAAGTCGTTTAGTCCAAGTCTGGCCTTGACCCTCAATACCCTTTATGAAGTCGTTTGCAGTTAACAGTCCCCTCTGATGCAAACACCATTTTTGTAGTCGGACTGTTGTTTTATTGAACCATCCTCATTCCAATAAGTATACGTACCATTTTTGTTATCTATACAACTATAAAAGTATCCTCCATCAGTTTGTGCCCTATTTGCACATTTTTGACCAGTATAATAGGGCTCCAATAACTCCATCTGACCATTTTCATACCAACGACGT
>Ga0209091_10000080_pt1 | contig 87782 bp, 78 predicted proteins | sample ArcticOcean_MG_C_6_FD_187438 | JGI IMG/M metagenome (GOLD analysis project Ga0209091, IMG submission 187438) | Marine microbial communities from western Arctic Ocean - ArcticOcean_MG_CB8_128 (SPAdes) (version 2) | ecosystem: Environmental > Aquatic > Marine > Oceanic | place: Arctic Ocean...
ATGAAAGATATTATCGCCGGAAGACCTGTTTTTGGCGCACCCCTTCAACCGGGTGGCTTCCGTTTACGATACGGTCGCGCACGCCCCTCTGGACTTGCAGCAGCATCAACCAACACCGCCTCTATGCTGGCAATGGATGACTTCATCACCATTGGGACGCAAATGAAAATCGAACGCCCAGGTAAGGCGTGCGCCATCACTCCATCCGATGATACCGATGGCCCTTGGGTGGTTTTGCGAGACGGCCGTTTCCTCCGCCTCGATGATGCCAAAAGCTATACCGCAATCAGCTCGAAAGTAGGCTCTGTATGGGATAATGGAGAACTTGTGATCGGTTACGGCGAATTTATGGAGAATAACAAAAACTTGGTCCCTGCAGGTTATTCGAACGACTGGTGGGCAAGTGATTTGCTTGAAGAATTAAACTCCGAGGCAGCCGTTTCTGAATTTGCGGGACTCATTGAACAATCACGTTCATCGTTCCCAAACGGCGTACCTGGAATCCACCCAGAAGACGCAGAAGATCCTGATCAACAATTTCATGTCCGCCGGAAATGGCATGTATTCTTGGCGGCTTGTTCGGTAAACTGGGAGCAAAGTAAAGGCGTTGCTCTCCGGTTCAAGACTTCTATCCCAGCCCCTCACAACCCCTGGTTCCTCGACCTACCGATTGAATGGGTGCCTTCCGTTCTAGAAATGATAGAGCAAGCAACGATCGAACCTTTTGGAACCTCAAACACCCCCCTCCTCGCAATTGAAGAACATCTTCAAGCCATGCCCCTCGATGAAAAGAGGCAACTCCGAATTCGTGGTGGCGTGAAGAATTGGGCACCCGAGACAATGGATTTGTTAAGGCCCGAAACACTTGACGATTTAGAAAAGTTCGACATTCCAGGTTTGAAATTACAACCAATCAAACCAATATTCACCAAAGAATTACCCGAGGCATGGGCGTATATTCAACATGGACTCGCCAAGGGCGCTGCAATGATTTTGGGTCTGCGTCATCATCATGATGGCGATGACCTCGTGATTACATCCGGTTGGCCAGCATTACTCGAAGGCTTTGGATTTGGCGACGAAGATGAAAAACCTCTCCGCATTGTCGATGCCAAAACCCGTTTCACCGAACGAATCGATCAATTACACCAATGCCAACTCACCCTTACAGAGGAGCGTCAAAGACTCGAAGAACTTCGCCAAGCGCGTGCAACTGTCCGTATTGCGGCGGAAACAAGCGCTCGGCAGCGCGGACTCGGCATTGCCGACACTGACGAAGTAGGCCGACAAGCCGCAGCCCAAGTTCCAGACCCTGGGCCAGCAGACCCGCAACTGTATCTCGCTGCTCAAATACACGAAGACGACCACGATGTCGATGGAATTATGTTACAGGTTCGAAAGATCTCCAATTTACGTTGGGAGCACGCTGCACCCGTTCGAATTGGCTGTCGAATGGGGCGCCCGGAAAAAGCCGCACCGCGAGTCATGAATCCCATGACCCACGCACTTTTCCCGATTGATCTGAATGGCGGCAATCAAAGATTATTGGCCAATGCTGCTTCAAAACAAAGTATCCGCGTACAAATGGGCCGCCGAATCTGTAAGGAGTGCGGCAAAGAATCCCCTTTCATCCTCTGCCATCACCGGAACGTCGACTCTGATGGAGTTGAATTGGCTGGCAACACGTGTGGTGGCCGTACTAAAATGCGTGAATCCGGCAAAACAAAACGACGACGTCGCGGTGAAATTCAGACGGTTCGTTTGGACACGATGATCGAAGATGCTCGGATACGATTAGGCCTTGACCGAATCCCACGTCAAGTCAAATGCATGAAACAAATTGCAAGTAAAGACCAAACCCCAGAAGCCATTGAAAAAGGCTTGCTAAGAGCCAAACACCAATTGCCAGTATTCCGCGATGGAACGGTCCGATTCGATATGAGTGACGTGCCCATTACACATTTTACCCCACGGGAGATTGGCGTTTCTTGGCAAACACTTCTGACACTTGGATATGAAACTGATTGTGAAGGAAATCCCCTCCAAGATGATGAACAAATGCTCGAAATATTCCCCCAAGATTTCATCGTCAGTAAAAATGCCTGCGACTTCTTCGTTCGTACTGCACAATTCATCGATGAACTCCTGGTCCGTTATTATGGAATGGAGCCGTTTTATAATGTCAACACAGCTGATGATTTAGTCGGGCATTTGATTTGCGCTTTAGCCCCTCACACATCCGGCGGGGTATTGAGTCGGATCATTGGTTGGGCTGATTGTTCAGGCGGATATGCGCACCCGTTATTCCATGCTGCTAAGCGAAGAAATTGCGACGGCGATGAAGATGCCATCATGCTCTTGATGGATGGTTTACTCAACTTTAGCCGGGAGATTTTACCAGCCAATAGAGGTGGTTTAATGGACGCTCCACTCGTTTTGACTACGAGATTGAATCCAACTGAAGTTGATAAAGAGGCTCTGAACGTCGACTCAGGTTGGTTTTACAGCCGAGATTTCTATGAAATAACACTCTCGCAACCCCATCCCAAAGAATGCGCTGAACGCATGGATTTTGTCGAACGCCGTCTTGGCTCAGTTGCTGCAGTAAGAGGCTACGGATACACTCATGACTGCTACGCTCTCGACCAAGGGCCTGCTCTTTCAGCGTACAAAACGCTGGATACAATGATTGACAAAATGAATGGACAATTAGATCTGGGGCACCGTCTCCGGGGAGTCGATGTTCGAACAGTAGCATCCAGTGTTGTACGCTCTCACTTTTTACCTGATTTACGAGGTAATCTCAATGCCTACGGCCGTCAAAAAATCCGCTGCCTCAAATGCGCTCATTCGTATCGCCGTATGCCTGTAGCAGGAAACTGCATCCAGCCAAAGAAAGAATCAGGTAGGGGACTTACAAGTGTTGGCGTAGCAAAATCCGAAGGCGGATTATGCGGGGGCAACCTCGCACTGACTGTTTCAGAAGGGGCGGTTCGCAAATACATCAAAGTCACAAAGCACGTAATGGCGAAATATGGTGTCGATAGCTATACCAAGCAAAACGTCGAATGGTTGTCCGATAGTGCAGATTCACTGTTCAACAATGACCGAGCTAAACAACTCTCATTGTCCGATTTCCTTTAATCTCAAAGTATCAAAACCATCGCGAATGCTGTTTTGTCCGGCTCGGCCTTTTTATCAAATGAGCATTAGAAGGTTACGAAGGGGAATCGCGATGGACGAAGCAACTCTGGTATTGAACATTATTCTCTATGTCCTTTTGCCACTTTGGGGGGTTGCCAGTATGCTTGATTGGTGGTGTCATAAAAAAACCAATATTGAATCCACTTCCGGTTTGCGTGAAGCAAATATTCACTGCCTCATGGGTGCTCAAATAGGGCTTCCATTGGTTCTTTCTCTTGTTTTTGAAGTCAATGTATTGATTCTTCTTCTTTGCTTTGCAGCTCTCATTGCCCATGAATTCATCGCTCACTACGATGTTCACTTTACGACCGGAAAAAGAGAAATCAGTATCTGGGAAGTTCACGCTCATAATTACTTGTCCACCTTACCGTTCTTCCTTATGCTTCTGATAGTTGTCCGAAAATGGGAAGTGTTCCTCGATTTGATTCGCTTGAATTGGGCCGGTGGGTTTTCCATGGAATGGCGGAAAGAGCCTTTGGGTGCAAGTGGCAATTATGCAGCCTTCTACATTACTACAATGTCGATCTTAGTGGTTGGCCCCTATGTCCAAGAATGGTGGCGATGCTGGTCATATGAACGAAATCTTGCCAAGGAGGCGACGCAATGACAGTTTACATTACGAGTACCGGCTCTTTTTTACCAGGCCCAGCAATTTCAGTCGACCAAGTCGAAAACATACTTGGGGCCGTCCATGGCAAACCTTCTTCTCTTCGTGTCCAAATTCAAAAAGCGAACAAAATCGAAACGCGTCATTATGCAATCGATGAACAACAAAAAACTACACACAGCAATACTGAAATGGCAACAAATGCTGCGGAACAGTGCCTTGACCGAGGCTTCGTCCATCGTGATAAAGTCGGTATGTTAGCCGTTGCTTCGACGCAAGGAGACCTCCCCGCCCCGGGAATGGCAAGCATGGTACAAGCGGAATTGGAATTGCCTGAAGTAGAAATTCTTACGACACACGGAATATGTTCTTCCTCAATTATGGCACTGAAAGCAGCTTGGAACAGCTTGCGCCTTGAACAACACGAAGCCGCCCTTGTCGTCTCCAGTGAATTAGCCAGCCGGCTTCTCAAAAAACAACGGTATGAGGCTGCGACCACCTCAACTTTTGCAGCCAAACGTATTGATTTCAGTACCGAATTTCTCCGTTGGATGCTTTCTGATGGTGCAGGAGCGCTCTTACTGCAAAACAAACCAGCCCCCAAAGGTTTCAGTTTACGGATTGATTGGATTCGAGGCTTTTCTCACGCACACGCTCTTCCTACTTGCATGAGTGTCGGTTCAGCAGGGCGTCCGGAAGACCCTCGCACTTGGCAAGATTATGACACCTATGCAGAAGCAGAGCAAGACGGAGCCCTCCTTCTTCGCCAAGATGTTCGTCTCCTCGATAACCTCATGCGAATGGGTGTCGATGGATATCTTCGCTTGGTCGAAGAAGGCGTGAGTAAACCCAGCGAAGTCGACCATTTCTTGTGCCATTACTCAAGCCACCACTTTAGAAATAAAATTCTTGAAATGCTTGACACGGCCGGTGTAGGCATACCAGAAGAGAAATGGTGGACCAATCTCTACTCACGTGGGAACACAGGTTCAGCGTCTCTCTTCATCATGCTTGATGAATTCTTGCGTACAGAGGAAGTAACAGTAAAAGAAGGAGACAGAGTTCTCTGTTTTGTTCCAGAAAGTGGCCGTTTCAATACGACCTATCTGCAATTAACGGTGGTGAGTGAATGAACGATGGTGAAATTTCAATCGAAGGTGGCGGTTCCACAGTAACTCAAGAAAGCGAGCATGAAGGAGTTATTTTGAACCCACATGCTCAAGTTTGCCTTCAACAACTCCTCCGTATTTGGCTCGGTTTTGAACGAGACTTGTCTAAAGTCCCTCTTCTTCGCCGAATAGATCTCGGCACCTATACAGTCGAAGACCATCAAATATTTTTGAGAAACATTCGGCAACAAGTCATCGAAGGCTCACGATGGATTACACGAACCGCGAGTAGTTTTGACCGAGACCACTCCGAAATCCGTTCAACCATTATCAGCCACGCTGTCGATGAACACCGAGATTATGAAATGCTTGAGAAGGATTATGTCGCATCAGGTGGCCAACTCGAAGATATCCTCAATATGGAGCGTAATATCGGTTCAGAAGCCTTACACGGTTTCCTTATGCATCGTTCCTCTCGTCCAAACCCAATCGATTTACTCGGTGCAATGTGGATCATTGAAGGTCTTGGAGAAAAGATGGCGAATTCATGGGCTGAACGAATCCAAGAACTCACTGGCTTATCCGAAGATTCAACCCGTTTCATGACGTATCATGGAGAAAATGACAGCGACCATATGCAGCGTTTTTATGCAACGCTAAACAGCGTTTGTGTTAATGAAAAAGCAATTAAAAGTATTGTGAAAACATCCAAAGTTGTTGCCCGACTTTACCGATTACAATTGGAGGAAATTGAATATGACATCCAGTGAATTAACATTATCTCGAAAAGAGCGACGTGCTCAACGCCGCCTTGCCAAAGCACTCGCTAAAAACCACGGAAGAATGCCAGCATCTCTGAGCGATGCATTGAGTGGCGATGACAGCCTCCCTTTAGACTTGGAAGCAAAAGAATACTGGCTCAAAGATTTGCAAAACCCGCTACGCGTTGTCATTTTACCAACCTTGAAAATACTCCTCAGCATTACGCTTCACATCACCTATTACCTCAAGCGACTGTCACCTATTCAATGGAGGGCACATGGATTCCTTCAATGGCAAATTTGTTTTTTTATGAAACACTTCGTTCGCCCAGAAGCTAATATCTTGATTCTTCGACATTTCCAAACCGAGAGTAATCTGTTGAATTTCGTGATTGATAATTCTGGAAAAGAAGGCGTGGAACCAGTTCTCATTTATCCTAAAGTCATTCGAGACCTCATGGTTCAGACCTTTGTCCACCACGATCAGGGCGTCTTGATGACCATGCGTGATTTGGGCGACATGAAAGGCGAAAATTGGCCAATCGCTGAAGAGGAGTTACAATGGACAAATTGGACACCTGTCGACATCCAATATTCACCTTCTCGAAAGAAATGGTCGCAATTCCTTGATTTTGAAACTGCTCATGAATTATTCAAAACTACGTTCTGCTTTTGGCTGACTGCTAAAGAATACGAGTCCGCCATCAACTCGTTTCAATTCGACCATTCAGTCGGTTTGCGTATTGATGAAATCGTCGGAGCTGCACATTTTGCAGACCTTGCCCACAACCGCTTCCCAATGATTCTCGTCGGTCCAACCGGCCTTTCGTATCGCTTCCTTATGCATGGCTTTTTTGTTGAACATGCACATGCTCATCTCGAAAGAATGCGTATCCAATTGGGGTTGGAGAATCGATGATGTACAGCCTTTTGATCGGGTGGTATGTCTTCATTGGACTTGGAGTTTCACTTGGCACCCATCGTCTGATTTCTCATAATTCATTTCAATCGAATTCAGTACTGAAGTACCTCTTGGTTTACGCTGGAACGCCGGCCGGACCACCAATTCAATGGGCACTGAACCACCGTATCCATCACAAAACTACGGATACGGCAGACGACCCCCACTCCCCGTACTTTGGTGGTTTTTGGCATGCACATTGCGGCTGGTATCTGCCCACAAGCAGCACCATAGCCGCCACACTGTATGCCATTGCAGGTCCTATTCGCACCGTTATCGACCCTTTCATTTGGAAAGGCTTTCCAGAAGAACTGCCAAAGGATTTGGATGCACCGTTGTTGAAATTGATGAGTCGCAGACCAGTGAATTTCATACTCGCATTGTCCCACCTTCTACCATTCTATTTCTTCTATGTTGAACTTGGATGGTTTGGCATCGCTCTTGGTTGGTTGATTACGGTGTTGTTTTACAACATCGGCGACTCTATCAATTCAGTCTCTCATTTGGTTGGTTCAAGAGATGATCCAAAGACCGAAGCACGCAATTTCCTACCAAGCGCAATGCTCACGATGGGTGAAGGAAACCACGCAGAACACCATCGAACACCAGGTAATGCAAATTTCGGAGGTTTTGACATTGGTTACTTTTTCTTACGAATGATGAAATTAATTCGAATGGTTAAACTAAAACCCCACCAAGATTGACTTCACTTCGTATGGGCGCCTTCAAGGGGCCCGAGTGGAATGATTCGGAACGGGTTGATGCTTTCATGCGACCAGAAATAATGTGCTTTGATGTGGTGCCAATGACAGGTTTCTCGAATACCAGGTTGATTGAGCATTCGTTCGACAAATGCTTGGAGATTCGGATAATCAATGATTCGTCGGAGATTGCATTTGAAATGAACCACATACACCAAATCAAAGCGCGCCAAGGTTGGGAAGAGGCAAATATCTGCTTCAGTAAGTTGTCCCTTCCCGTCTCCGACTAACCATTCACGCCCTTCAAGATGAACTTCCAATTCATCAAGACGGTTGAATAAGGCCGTGACCGCCTCATCATAAGCTGTCTGTGTTCGCGCGAAACCGGATTTGTATACACCGTTGTTGACCGATTCATAATTGGCATCGATCATTTTGTCAATATCGGTTTTGAGTTCGTCCGGGCATAATGTCCTCCCATTACCGAGGCCGGATTGAGCGAGCGTGTCGAACATTCGAACAATTTCTCTACTTTCGTTATTGACAATGGTGCTGTGCTTTCTGTCCCATAAAACGGGAACAGTCCCTATTCTGCCACTTTCACCCCAACCGTCAAACGCTCGACTGTAGATTCCTTCCAAACTGGTTTCACCGTTGACAGTATCGGCGGTAGCCCCTTCTTCTTCTGGATTAAAAGACCATGAACCATTAGGATTCATGCGCCAGTCGACAACATCGAATGTCATGTGTTCTTCAAGCCCAAGTAGTACCGATGTGATGAGAGTTCTGTGCGCCCACGGGCATGCATGCGATATGTAGAGGTGGTATCGTTGGCTTTCAACGTCGAAAGCATCGTCGTGCGCAATCTGGTCACGGAATTCACTTGACTTACGGACGAATTTCCCCGATTCAAAGGCCTTTGTCCATGCTCCTGCTTGCTCGTCCGTCGGCTCCATACTTTTGTCATGCATAGGTTTCTTATCAACAAATGCAGTATCTTCATCGGTACTTCGATGCCGATGTTACTTGAAAACCCCATCATCTCAAGCCACCTTGTCCATTCTCATCACATATTATTAACGAACACCGATGAGTCTACTACAGGAGAGTTTGAAGTCATGTCCAATACCTTTGCAGAGCATACACTTCTTCTCATCGATTGTCAAAAAGGATTCGATGACCCTCGATGGGGTGAAAGGAATAATCCTCATTTCGAAGCACATGCGAAATCTCTTCTTCATCACTGGCGAAATTTGAAGCGGAACATCATCCATGTTCGGCATTCTTCAACAGAGCACGACAGTCCATTGGGTCACCAAAAACCAGGATTTGCATACTCTGACTGGGCAGTTCCACAAGACAGCGAAGCAGAATTTGTGAAAAGTGTGAACAGTTGTTTCATTGGCACTGAATTAGAACAATTTCTAAAAAACAAAGGAATACACAAACTGGTGGTTTTAGGCCTGACAACGAACCACTGCATCTCAACCAGTGTCCGAATGGCAGGCAATTTGGGATTTGATGTCAAGTTGGTTGGCGATGCTTGTGCTGCATTCCCACGTGCCTCAATAAACGGAGGTATGTTTGATGCAGAAACTCTTCACCAAACTGCCCTCGCAAGTTTGCATGGTGAGTTTTGTACCGTTGTAGATGCAGAGAGCATCACAAGGGATTGAAAATCAAGCGAGTGGCTGCGGTGCTGCAGCATTTACTTCTGCTGAAACGCCGTCTTGGTAACGAGCAAAGTTTTCGTTAAACATCACTGCGAGTTTATCCGCAGTCACGTCGAAACTTGCTGCGTCAGCCCAAGTGTTACGAGGTTGCAAGATTCCTTCAGGAACATTGGGACATTCGACAGGTACTTCGAATCCAAACCGCGGGTCGAGGACGTATTGTACGTTATCCAACTTACCATCCATAGCTGCATTGAGCATAGCACGGGTGTATCGTATCTTCATTCGATTACCAACGCCGTATGCGCCACCGGACCAGCCGGTGTTAATGAGCCAAGCATTTGCACCATGTTCTTCCATCTTGTTCGAAAGAAGATCGGCGTAAACTCCAGGGTGCATTGGCATAAACGGTTCACCGAAGCAAGCAGAGAAGGTTGCTTGAGGTTCTTTGACACCAATTTCAGTTCCTGCTACCTTTGCAGTATAGCCTGAAATAAAGTGGTAAGCGGCTTGTCCAGGGGTCAATCGAGAAATCGGCGGTAAGACGCCAAACGCATCACATGTCAAGAAGATGACATTTTGAGGATGTCCGCCCTTGGAATCCATGGTTCGGTTTTCGATGAATTCAATTGGATAAGAGCCGCGGGTGTTTTGGGTCTTGCTCACATCAGTAAAGTCAGGAACGCCTTCTGAATCCATCACGATGTTCTCAAGAACCGTTCCGAACTTCTTGGTTGTGCCGAAGATTTCAGGTTCATCTTCTTCCTTAAGGTCGATGAGCTTAGCATAGCAACCGCCTTCGAAATTGAACACACCGTTTGCGCCCCAACCATGTTCGTCATCGCCGATGAGAGCACGATTCGGATCTGCGGAAAGAGTTGTTTTCCCAGTTCCAGAAAGTCCAAAGAAGATAGCGGTATTTTCACCAGTGGTGTTCGCTGAACAATGCATGGGGAGGATTCCTTTCTTTGGAAGGATCAGATTCATTACCGAAAAGATTGATTTTTTAATCTCTCCAGCGTACCGAGTACCTCCAATGATGACTTCTTTTGCAGCATAATTGACGATGACGAAACATTGCGAGTTCAAACCATCTTCCTCAGCATTGGCTTCAAAGTGTGGCGCATGAAGCACGGTAAATTCAGGAGAATGAGTGCTAAGTCGCTCTGCGTCAGGTCGAATGAACATGTTGCGTGCAAAGGCGTTATGCCAAGCATTTTGGTTGATGACTCGAATCGGTAAAGCCTCACTGAAGTCTGCACCACAGTAGAGGTCTTGAACAAAGAGTGTATCTTGTGCTGAAAGATAATCTGCAACTTTCGCCCTCATTTTTGTGAAAGTGGCCAAATCTGTTGAGATATTGACATTGCCCCAGTTGATGTCTTCGGAAGTGGTATCTTCATCAACGATGAATTTGTCATTAGGAGAGCGTCCTGTACGTTCGCCAGTCTCGGTAACCAAAGCTCGATGAGAACTGAACACACCTTCATTTCGGGCGACAGCTAATTCGATGAGGACTGGAGCCTCTTGGTTCCAATACACCTCTCCCGAGGGAGTAATTCCGTGCGCGTTGAGGTCTCCGGTCGGAGTCCCATGGGTGGCCGCCATGCCACCTCCTTCCGCGGACCCTCTTTGTCCCTTTTGGCGGTAGGACTCCTCCAAATACCATCTTCTTTCTTAGAAACCAATGTATAGCGGCGTGATTGTTGTAAACTCGGAAAAGATGCAATATCTCTGAAAAGAGGAGCCGGATTCACGAATCATCGAAAGCATTGAAGGCAACTTGGAACGGGTAAGGTTTCATGACTGGGGAGTCGAATGGCGGTACATCCGAAGAAACCCCCTCCCAGCCGAGAGACGAAGTCGTTCGGAAACGTGACTTTCAACGCGCTCAAGGCGTGGACATTCATTCATTCATGGTGAAACAAGACGGAGAGAAGTCTCCAACAACCCCCAAACCCCCTTTATCCGAGCCAGAGGATATTGCCGTGGGCGAGATTACTTCCTTGTTTTCCTCTGGAGAAGAAGAGCATCACAGCCCCGGTTCTGTACAATCCGATGGCACAGTTCTTCAAAAGCCAGAAATGGATAGCGTTACAGATCTTGCAGTACACGGTGAGAAGCGACTGAGTTTCGGGCTCTTGGTGGCGATGGTACTCACATGGTCGGCTATCGGAGCCCTTGTTGGAACGGTACTCCCCGAAATCCCCAGCGGATTAGGACTCTTAGCCATGGGTCTTTTCGGCCTTTATCTCGGTGAGCGATGGATTCCAAATCCAAACATGCGCCTTTTGGGCGTGACTTGGGTTATTATCTCGATGAAACTCTTCTATGGGCTTGCTATTGACGCTTGGCATTGGGGATGGTTTGACGGACTTCCATTTGGAGCAAACGAAATGTTCGGCACGACTCTTATCGGTATTGTTTCACTGAATATATTCTTGGCACAACGTCACGATGAAGATGCGATTGCAGCTCAGGCCACTCTTATCCTCTTGTTGGTTGGAAGCGCTGCAGGGGCTTTCTATGGCGAAATAGGCGTCGCAGCGATGATTGGTGTAGGTACTCTGCTTATGCATGGCCTTGCCATTTACCGTCAATCTGGCAACCTTGCCAGTCTTGGTATTGCATCCTCTTATCTCTGGGTTGGAATCCATGCTCTTTCAGACGACTGGGCACTCTTTGGCCTCGAAATTGTACCGTTTGAAGACGGATTGTTGCTCTTCTTGTTGATGACCTGTGTGACGGCAACCAATGCGATTATTGCCGCAAAGTTTGTTCGGGCTGAAAATTGGTTTTCCAAGGCTTTTGAAGCAATGGGCCTTGGCAAACCTGCACTCTGGTCAGTTTCTGTGAGCCTTGGAATGATTGGTGCGTTATTGGCCATCACGGCACACCGATTGGAGACAGGCTATGCACTTGCACAATTGATGCTTCTTATTTCTGCCTTCAGCGGATCATATCTGGTTGTTCGCGGTATAGATGTGAGGAAATTAGCCCCTTACATCATCTTTCCAGCACCGTTTCTTTTGATCGGACTTTCGTTGTACACCTCGGGCGCGTTTGACATTACTTTGCCGTGGAACTTGGACGGTTACAGTTTGTATGCCGTATTTACAGCCATGTTCACTGTTGTTGCTCTTTTGCGAAATCAAACAGCGGTCTCAGACCACGTACTTTGGCTTGGAGGCCTTGCCATCGTTCTTTTACTCACTCTTCTTATTCCGTCAGGAGGTTCAGCCAACGGCGCTCGCCTTCTTTTGATTACACAAGGTATTGTTTGGATTGGCCTTTCTGGATTAGCAGTTTACCGCTCTTCACCTTCGATCGCAGGAACGGCTGTCTTGGGCCCTTGGGTTTGGCTCCTACTGTTTGCAACCGATGCCGACGCCCGCCTTATCTCTGCTGATTTCATTCCAATTTCAATAAACGAAGTCGACTTATTCCTGTGGATGAGCCTGCTGGTCGTACAACAAATCTGGGTCAATCTCCGTCATGGTGAAGTTGGATTAAACCTCGCAGCACGACTGGTTGGCCTTTCTGAAGTTGGCGCAAGGCTCCGAGATTCTGGCTTAGCTAAACTATGGAATCTGAGCTTCCTCTTCTCCGTTGTTGTTACTTGGGCCATTGTTCGCCCAAACGCATTACCAATGTATGGAGTCGTTATCATTCTCGGTAGTCTGCTTATCGGTCATTCACTGATGGTGTACTTTGAAAGGCATCTTGGAAAACCTCAAACGTTGATGACTTTTTGGGGCATTTTCGCTCTTTTACTTTCTTGGACCTACGGGCAATCTTCGTTTTGGGCGTTTTCTTTAGTGGTTTCATCGGCCATTTTGCTGAAATCATCCGACCGCAGACGCGCAGCCGGAGCGACAGAAAGCGACCTCGAACGCTTCGAAACTCTTCCCGGCCAATTACTAACAATGATGATGGGTTTCCTTACGGCATTTTTCATTATGATTGCTTTGGACCCCGTTACAACCGCCCCTTTAACCGGTGCAGAATATATGCTGGACAAGGAAACAAACCTCTTGGTTTTGATGCTCATTGGACTGGTTGCATTAGTATTGTATCTTTTGCGAGCAGCGACATTAGAGAAACTCTTACCGCCTGCAGTGACTGCAGTAGCTCTCATCATTTCAATGGCTTTAGCAGGGCGTTCGATCGCTGTTGAAATTGTCGTCTTAGCATCGATTATAGCGTTCGTAGGGTCGGGGGCTTATCTTGCCATTCAGGGCGAGTTCCGTTCAGGTATACGGGCTCTCACCAAGAAAGAGAACCGAATACAGCGGCTCAAAGATAAACAAGACCGCATCCAAACATTCCTTGAATCCTCGGGAATGGAAGGTTCTGAAGTTCTACAACTTGACGGCACCCAAGAGAGCGATACAACAACTTCGAGCCCAACAAGTAACTTACGCCTGATTGATACAGAATTGTTAACCTTGGCAGAAAAGCAGAGAAAACGGCAACGCCGTTCAGGTTCTTCGGGAGAAATGGACCTCTATGTTGGAGATATTCACCACCAACCAACGATTGTCCTCCTTTTCCTCTCAACGACGATCCTTGCAACATCGTTTCTTTCATTCACCTCTGGTGCCACTCTCCTTGCTCTTTCATTCAGTGTGATGATCTCTATCTTGTTCGTCGGCCTTTCACGAATTCGTGCAAACCAAATTGGACTAAGGCTGCCTGATATCATGGGCATAGAGGCTCCGATCGCCCTTGGGATGTTGGGCCTTGTCTTGGTTCACGTTGCAGGTCGAGCTTCGAATTCCGTTGTTATACTCGGAGATGCAACCCATCTGGTTGTTTTCTTCGGCGGGCTTGTGATGTTAGGTGGAATCGGACTTCTTGGCCGAAATGATTTGGGGCACAGAATCCCTAATGCCCTTGAGGGGGTCATCTATCTTGCAGCCTTAGATCGAGTCTTGTGTGTCGTCATTGGAGGTGAAGTTCCAATCCCATTCGGTATTGATCCGTTTGTTGCAACACTCTCAACACTCACTTGGACAGTTCCTTTTGTTATTATTGAGGCTCTTCTCCTTGCTGCAGTCTTCGGATTTGATTGGGTTGAAGGCAAACGTATCCAACATGACCTGAGTGACCACAGAGGAGCTGGTGGCCGTTCTGCCTGGATCTTGTTTGTCGCCCTGCTCTCCTTTGGGCCAGCAGCATTTGCAGTCATCATGTTGTCTGCCCGCCGTGGTGTTTGGTGGACTCAACCTGCGGTTGTTCTTGCTGCTTGGTTGATGATTCCGATGGCATATTTGGCAAGTAGTGCATGGCTTTCAGACATCATTGCCCTTCCATCTCTCAGTTTCATTGCTTCATGCCTTGGCTTCCTTAGCATCCTTTTCGTAGTATGGGCCGTACAACAACGGCAAGGTCTTTGGCTTCCTGCAGCATTATGGGCAATGCACATTCTCTTGATTGGTTCAGCATTCGGACACGCCCATCTCTTGTACGCGGTGTTGTTTATCCTCTTATCCTCAACTGTTTCATGGGTCAGTGGCGTTCTCACGCTCCGTAAATCTTGGAGAGTTGTTGGCGCCCTTGACCTTGTACTGAGTTGGATTGTTGCCGGAATTGTCATCATTCAGGGAGCCTCAGTCGAAATTCTACTCGCCATCTTAATCGCATCAGCAGCCTTACTCGGCCTCGTGACCTACCTTACGCAGACCCACGAGGGCGAAATGGCGAACGAATGATTGAGCCTTAATGTTCGTTTGAAAAAAAGCCATATGCTGGAGCAAATTGTATATACTTTGCATCCCATGGATTTTTTATGTCACAGTTATTCCAAATGGACCGATACCTGATAAGAACGAAATTTTGGAGAGTATTCGGTGGAGCGTTTTACTTTGAAGATCTCGAAGGAAACGTCATTGCATATTCAAAACAGAAGCGCTTCAAATTGAAAGAAGATATTATCCTGTATTCAAATGAAAGTTGCACTGAACCTTTGGTTCAAATCAAAGCGCGTTCAATACTCGATCTTGCAACTACCTACGACATCATCGATACTCAAACAGGGATAAACCTCGGTTCAGCAAAGCGTAATTTTATGAAATCGATTCTCAAAGATTCATGGACTATTAGCGATGCATCTGGTAATCCTTATGCACAATTCATCGAAGACAGTATCGCAATTTTACGTCGTTTCATACCCCTTATTCCAGCGAAATACCATTTTGAAATAACCGGACACCCGCCGATTCTGATGCAACAACGCTTCAATCCGCTCATCAAACGAACCGATGTCATGATTCCCCCCGGCCATCCATTAGATCGTCGAGTTATTGCTGCTGTTGCTCTTTTGAGTTCAGCCATCGAAGGGCGCCAAGGCTGATCGGCCCGTTTAACGCATTGCGTCGCCTAAATGATTCGCGAGGATCGGCATGACCGGAGCAATCGATTCATGTTCGAGAGATGAATCTAGGCGCAGTGAAATACTGATTTTTGCTTGGGTCCCACTGTTACGAATTCCTAATGACAGGGGGTTGCCATTGAGTAAGGCTTCAATGAGCATGAGATCTGCTTCTCCTTCAAGCCCGTGACGATTCCATTGCGTGACTTCTCCACAGCCTTCAAAATGAGTGCGAGCGATGCTTTCAATTTCATCTGATAACTCATTTGTTCCATTCCATAATTCGCGGTGAACCTTTTGAACAGAAATCCGTTGTTTCCAACCCCGCTTCATGAGCAAATTCTTTTTGGCAACACTCCGGGCTAGGAGGTATGCAACCAAAGTCGCCGAACCATCGCCTACCAAGCTCCATTGCCCTTCAGCATGGGGGTGTGGTGAAGGCAAGACGGCATGGCCAGAATCTTCAACGCCGAGCATTCGAGGCATTCGAGAATCCAATTCGAGTGAAGCACGTAAAGCGTGAGAAAGCCAACGGTCTCCAACAGCAGTTTCTCTTGATGTAACTTTTACTGGCAATCGGGTGAGAGAAGAAAGCAGAGCTAATTCCGATTCGATACTCGCAGCAATGAGCCATGGTTTTTGCTGCTGAGTTCCAGCAACGAGCATTGCGTCTGCCATTGCGTCTCCATCAATCACTCTGAATCCAGATTCCGTTGATTCAATTACTAAACATCGGTCCCCATCGCCATCAAGCGCTGCACCAACAATGGTTCCAGAAGCTGCGGGTTTGAGATTTTTCAAGAGTACGTGTTCGGATGCAGCGGCTTGTTCAACAGTCCATGTCGCAGTAGGTGAGAAGTCCCCAGCCCCACACGACTTGTTCAATTCCTCCACTTGCCGACTTACTTCTTGAGTCTCGATACCATGGTGGGTGAGCCATTCTGCAAACCAAGAACTGGCGGAACCCTTTGAACAATCTAAAAGTAAAGGCTGCTGAATTAAATCAGGGGAAAGTGTTGAAACCCCAAACAAGTGTTTGAAGTGCGTGAATCGTTGAGAAAGCCACAAAGGATGATGCGACCTTCCCCATTCAAGAGAACTACGTTCGTTCGGCTGACAGAGTTCAGCATGATCAATTTCATCGATTTCACGTTCTTCTTCACACAAAGCATAGGCGAGATTTGAGATTCGGTCTTCGAATTCTGGCGAAGTTTTGTAACCTTCAGCATCGAACACTTTGATTCCTGAATCAGATGCTGGATTATGGCTTGCAGTAATCATACAACCAAGGCGAGCCTTATGCCATAATACGCCATAATGGAGCGCTGGAGTAGCACAGATTCCAATATGCGTCACGGTACAACCCGCAAGACGTAAACCGAGTGTAACGCCTTCAACTAATGCTTGGTTCCCAGGTCGTTCATCCCAGCCGATAACAACCGATTCACCCTCACCGGGGAGCGTATCGATCAGATGCCCAAGAGCCTCACCAACTAAACGCATGAGAGTCGGGCAAACGCTTCGTGCTTCATGTAATGCGGCTAATGCAGATTTTTCATCAGAATGTGCATTGACAATTTTCCCTCGGATACCGTCAGTACCGAATAACCGTTGTACCATTGCCTCACCTGTGTTTGGATTCTGCACCATGTACGCCAGTTACTGTAATATTTGGCCAAACGACACTGTTACAACCAAGAATGACTCCTGGATTTGTGACGCTGTTACATCCCAGTTGGCAACCTTCTCCAAGAATCGCTCCGAATTTCCTTAATCCACTGCCGACGCGTTCCCCTTCAATTCGAAGTTGAACCTCGCCACCATCGTTTCGAAGATTACTGACCTTTGTACCAGCTCCGAGGTTGACGCCCTTCCCGAGTATTGAATCACCGACATAATTGAAATGTGGAGCCTTTGCCCCTGGGAGGAGTACTGCGTGTTTGATTTCACTTGCATGACCAACGACCGCTTCAGCACATATCCAAGAAAAGGGGCGAACATACGCACCATGGCGGATTTCCGCTTCAGGCCCAACATAGCACGGCCCAATCAAATGAGCACCGACTTCAATTCGGGCAGATGTTTCAACAATTACCTTTCCTTGAGATTCATCAAGGGTAGCGCCAGAATCAATTGGGTTTTGTGGTGACGATGAAAAGCCTTCTAACACTGAAAGGAGTTGGGCTTTGAGTCCATTTGGGCTCTTGGGTTGTAAGAAAGTGAAGACTGCATCTGAGTTAGGCAAGGTTGGACAGAACCCTTTATGCGGGTTTGTTGAATATAATGATGGAAAAAGTTCCGATGCCGAGGGGAGTGAATCCGGCCATTCCATGGCTGATGCACCGTGCTCTCTTGCATGAACTTAATGCTCAAATTAAGCAGCAAGATGGTAAAGTCGCTTTCCTGTAGAGTGGTCGAGAGTAAACCCGATCAATTCTGAAAGGTAGCGTGGGATGAAAAACCCAACCTTTCGAGTCGTAAGGCCGTGGTTCCGCATTTTTCTTTCGTTTGATAAATGGTCAACAATATCTGCCGCTGAACATTGTGGCTGAGATGATACATATTCTATGATCTCATTTTTTAATCGGTTTAATCGAGCTTGTTTCTGAACGCCGTATCCTTTCATTGTTATCATATTCATTATGTTTGAACAGGTATAACAATTCGGCGAGGGACAGCCATGGGCCCCCATATTTCTCTTTCTTAAATCAACAAATATCGAGGATGTCGGCCCACTTTTTTGAGGAGCCGCGTCGGAACACATTCTCGTGAAAGTCACGCTGGCCAATGTGTGCACAACGAGATAATCTTCCACGGTTGTCATAGCAACCATAGTTGGCGTGAATTGCGACCATGACCTGCTTCAAATCAATTTCCGGTCCGGTGAACTCCGGTGCTTGAATTTCTACGGATTCAACATTTCCATTCCAAGAGATGTTTTCAGGTGTTGGCGGCATGAGGGGCTGGGTCTCAAAATGCAGCATTCCTTCAGCAGGTTTCACCGGCTTCCACGATCCTCTTCGACCTTGGTCTAACCAAGTAACCATCTGTTTCATCTGATCTATTGTTGCAAGTGCAAGATGCGATTGTTCCCACCACCCTGCAGTTCGTGCGAGTGTAATGTGAAGAACTCCAGGTTTCACTTCACGGTTATCAAACGCGTCGGCATAGGTCCGGCATAGCCCTGAAAGTCGAATGGTGTAGATTGGCAAAGGGCCGATTCCGATATCTTGTAAGCGGTAAGGGTTTGCTAATTCACCCAGCAACAAAAAGGGCCTACGTTCCGACATTGGGGGTGCTTCGTGTGCTGCAAGTAGTTCGTCCACCGTCCCCGCATCGCTGGTAAATTTCGAACAATATGCTTGCAAAGCTTCTCCTCCGAGAACACCATCAGCATTGTGTGAAGGGAACTGTAGAGCAATCACGTCACTTGAGCAGAAGAACACTGACTCTTTCGGCAAAGCGACGGGCGAATTTGATGGCGTGTAGGGCCATTGCCGAGGTGTGCGACTCTCCATGGCCACGCCTACACGCTCTTCTTCATCAATTCAACGCTCAAACATTGAACAGAGTTTCTTGAAGGCATTGCGGGCAAGTAACTTTGATTGGCCGAATATCAGGGATTCCAAGAGCAACTCCACAGCCTGGGCAAAGAATCGCTTGAGCAACAGCAGAACGGCGCGTAGCGGCTTCTTGTGAAGGGTCGTATTCAAATCGGAAATTCGATTTATCGAGCAGTGTAGCAGACGAAGGGAGAGCTGGCGCTTCTTTCAAATCAGGGATAAAAGGGGCAGCATTTGCATCATGATTCACCGGCACGTTCGAAGCGCCTTGTTGTTGACCTTGTCCTGCTGGTTGAAGGCGAGCGAGAAGTTCCGCTTCAGTGATGCCGTATTGTTTGATTATCCGATCCATTCCAAGCATTTGTTCATATTCGGAAAGGACCCTTAATGCTGAAATTTCATGCTCCGGAACATCTGCCATGCTCTTCTCATGAACTTCTGTGTTTTGAGTGTTCACTTATATTGAGTCGACTGGTTTCGCCGGATGCCGGAAAGCAAATACTTGGATGCGGAAGATAACATCCCATAGAAACCCTTGAAAGGAAGGCGCGTTCGCCGGCGGAATGAAGGAGTGACCAAAATGGCCCAATCCCAGCAAAGAAAGTTTACCCGAGCAGAATTGTCGCGTATGTCGGCAACGGAACGTTCCGCTACCGCCCGTTCAATTACATGTGGAGAAACAATGACTCAACCGCATTGGATTTGGGACGACAGTTCCATGGTTGAAGTCATCGAACACTTGACCGAAAATAATTGGGATCACATCTTTGTCATCAATGGTGAAGGCGCTCCCCAAGGAAGAATTCACGCGGTTGATGTCTTGAAAATCATTGCTCGAAAAACCGTCAACCGAGACATAGCTTGGATGCATGGCATTCCTGCTCAGCAACTCGTTAACCAACCGCCAATCACCGTTATTGAATCAACTCCTCTCCTCAAGGCAGGTGCTTTGATGCTTGCTCACGACTTGAATCAAATCGGTGTTGTCGACCGTAATGGTGCATTGATTGGTGTCGTAGGGCACAATACAATGGCTCGTAAGATGCCGAAGTTCATTCTTTGAACTCAGATTCCCCAGTAGCGCTCAGTTTGCGCTTGACGCGTTCTCAATGAACGAACGATGGTCATTGCCATCCACAACACAACGACCCATGCCATTGGATATTGAAGGTCACCGATAATATCGGCGACACTGAATTCATAAGCTTCACCGCGCAAAACCCTGGTAGCAATAACCAATGCCGTATCGACGAAAGAATACACAACCATGGCAAAAATACCGAGAATGAGTAATCGACCAGAAAACGAACCTCTTTTCAGCCGTAACAACATAAAACCAGCAGTCGAGGTGAGGAATGCGATAACGATCCATGCAAGAGCAGAATGAACAACTTCCAACCAGAGGACAGAAGAACTCACTTCCGCTACATAGGTATTGTATTCTCTATATCCTTCCGCAACAGCGAAAATAGCACTGAAGACTGTTGCAGTCCACAATAAAGAAGAAAACATAGCAGCATCAGCATTGTCACGCATTTCTTGAATCACTTTGTTGACGGTCGCTTCAATTCCTGCACCTTTACTGAGTAGATACAGTCCGGTAACCAGCGGTAAACCGCCGATAACTACGCCACCAATTTCATTTGGTAGCATGATTCCAAGGCCAAGTAAGGACAACACAAGTCCGACAGGAATCATAATTTTTGAACGCCATTTCGGGTCTTCTAATGCTTTTACAATGTAATAGTAGGTTCCTTCAATACCTTTGGATTGCTTTACAATAATTTTCTCGACATGGTCAATTCGAACTTGGGATTGAAGGATTGGGAGGACGGACTCATCTTCTGCCCCATCTGTGACAAGAATGGCTTTATCCGGTTGGAAGGCTGCTACAACTTCCTCTAATTGTGCGGCAACTGCGCGGTCTGAACGAATGCCAACCTTTTCATCACCAGTTAGAATTGCAATCTCTACTTCCTCTTCCTCGGAATTATTTTCTACCAAGTTATCGTGTTGCGAAAGAGCACCGAGAATAGCGTTTGTATCACTTTCTTCAGGGTCTGCGATGCCGAGTTTAAGGGCCGCAGCCATGACCTGTCGTCGTCCGACAACTGGGCCGCGAATACCAGTTTTAACACCAAGGTCATTATCTCGGTCAACTGTTAAAACGAGCGTTCGAGTCATTGGAAATCACCTGTGGTTATAGGAACCTAAGCGCCTCTCCGTTTCAAAGTCTTCGCGCGAATCCACTTTATTCTGTGGTATCTGGCAGTTTCTCTTCTTCCACGGTTGGTGTTGAAACCAATGCCAATGCTTCCGCTTCAGCCCGTTGATTCTTTGCTTTCCAACGTTGGGTAGCGCGGATATATTTGAGGGGATGATCCATCCAAGGTTGGTCGCACAGCCGATTATCGCCAGGGAGTACAGGACAGTTGTGATTCACTTTGAGTTTACCACATCCAGAAGGCGTGTATCCATGCTGGTATACATGGTCCACTTGGTACGAGGTCGTACTTTCACTGAAATCGGGGGCGCCTCGGAAAAAGCCAACACACGCTTCTTTTGGGAGAGCTAATGTGGCTGCCATCGAGGCAAGGAAGAGCCTTCCAAAGTGATTCAAGTTCACACCGTTTGATAATTCCGCCACCGCTTTTCTCATACATGGCGGCCAATCATTTTCATCAGCCCCAACCAAAGAAATTGCTTCTGAGGCTTTCGTAGCCATAAGATTGCGAACCATACCGACCGGTTCAGCAAGCCGAACGGCTAAGTCCATGGTGACTTCACCCATTTTCTTCAAAGCCACCGCTTCAACACCAGCTTTAATTCGTTCACGAAGTAAACGCGATAGTTTCGCAGATGAACCATATTGGGGTTCTTCGAACAGTGTCACCCATCCTTCGTGAACATCGCAATTGGGCAATCTCCATCGAGAGCCAGTAATCTTTGGACAAATCTCAATGAAATCACTGAGTCCAATCTTCCATAAAGGCCCCGATTGAGAGCGTCGGCGTTGTTGTAAGGCTCCTCCGTAGTTCGCAGATATTTCAGAAATTAATGGTGCATTTTGATGATCAACCTGTTGGATATTTGAAATATATGTTCTGGCAATCAAACTGAGGTTTTTGTGGTCTTTGATGAGGACTTGTTCAGCACGTGCGGCTTCGGCTTGAGCCCAACGGGCGATAAGCCGTTCATCTTCTGAAGCGCAAACTACCAAACGGGCATAATAGAAAGAAAACGCTTCGATAATCCGCCCTTCTTCAGTGAATAAATCACCTCCAACAACCTCGACACCTTCTTTCGATTGTATCGAATCAATCAGACGAATACGTGCCCGCGAGCGCGCTTTTTCCATCCATGAACCGTCTAAGAGCTCATCCATGTCGATGTTGTGCTCAACCGCCATTTTTTGAATCCAGTCGCCGGCTTGGGGTAGGAAAGGATAGCGAGCAAACGTCACTTCGTCATCAAGTACCGGGAGGGACCTTGGGACGGGCATAGCACCGCCATGCGTACCAACTGCATAAGAACTTCAACGAAACAACGGATGGTTCATGTGCACGAGTCCAACCCCCAAAGCATGCATGAGGCGCCAACACCGAATGCATTCTTGATTCAGGATGAGGTGCGCCAAGCCTTTGGCTGGTCGGAAGTCGATGATATCGAAAGCGCCGTAGATCTCCAACTTCTTCTCGAACACCATCCGCATTGGTCCCCTCTTCAGCGTGAACACACCTTGCAGCGCGTTGAAAAACAACTTCTGGGCGCTCAACGAGTCATTATTCTCGGCGCTGCGATTGAGGAAAATGAACTCGTATCGTACAATCGCCCCGGCGACATTTTTGTTGCAGCCGATGGCGCAGTAGGCGCCCTCCCGGGGTATTCTCAATTGGCTTGTATCGTTTCCGACCTTGATGGCGGGGAATTCTTGAATACCGCAGCCAAGCAAGGCCAAACCGTTGTCGTTCATGCCCATGGCGATAATAAACAACGGTGGGCAGAATCACTTTCGTCCTGGCAACAATGCCCACAGCCCCCCTCACTCATTCTCTCTCACCAAGTGAACCAGACCATACTTGGAATGCATAACTTTGGCGGATTTACCGACGGTGACCGAGCCCTTTGTTTCGTACTTTCATTGGGTGTCCATCCCAAAAACGTGGAACTGGTTGGCTTTTCTCTCAATCAAGTGGGGCAGTGGTCAGGCATTACAATTGCTGAAACAAAACTCAAAAAACTCGAATGGATGGAACGAATAGTTTCAGAATTAGGTTTTGGACATTTTATTAAGAAATAAAACACACTGATAAAAACAAATGAGGAAAAGAGAGAGTATGGACCGCAAAAAACTCAACATAATTTTGTGGCCTGTCGCCCTTCTTCTCCTTAATTCTCTTTGGTTTGCAATTTCGGATAATGCCGCCCCGCATGAAATCAATGATTTTGACCATGCAATCGAAGACCGTACAATTACTCTGGCGGGTATTTTTGGCCAAAATAAACCGATGCCCTCTGTGTTTGAAGTTGAATTCCGGGGACTCTCTGTGGAAGAGGGCCAAGTCGAATGGAAAATATTTGATGCCCAAGACGAACTGGTGGCTCAGTGGGCAGGAGAGTTAAATGACGAAAACCCTGGTTGGGAAGGCGATCTGGCCCCCGGCACATACCGTTTCCAAACAACTGTCGACCAAGGCATCATTACAGAGCAAACGCTGCTGATTCAGCCCTTTGCCGCTTACGGCATTGAAGGGCACATCACCCTTTCACTTCTCCTCGTTGTCGTTGCTGTTGGTGAAACATTCGCTCGAAAGAAAGGAAGTGAATATATCGCCAAGAAAAACATTGGTTCGTCCGCTTCTCCTGCAAAGGTCCCCTTTTCTCGGGTCAAATCTGGTATGCCGGAAGATGACCTCGTGAACAGTGATGACGATCCTTGGCGAACTCCCAAAGGTTTGCAATGAAATGTTCCATCAAATATCGTACGTTGCCCCTAAGGAATCTCTTGAAGCGACTCGAGTTTGAAAACAGAAGTATAAATGCAGATATCAAAAACTCGTACCATGGTCCAATCTTACCTTATTGTCGGTGGAAGCAGCGATATTGGCTTAGAACTCGGTTCCAAACTTCTAGGTAAAGGACATTCAGTCACGCTTCTCGCTCGTGATGCAGAGCGTGTTCAAGGCTTAGTGTCGCAAGGTGCACACCTCGTTCAAGGCGATGCTTTGGACAAGGAATGCGTTCAACAAGCAGTCGATTTGGCGAAAGAAAACGGCGAAGGAAGTCTTTCTGGTGTCGCACATCTTGTCGGATCTCTTGTATTACGGCCCCCCCATTCACTTGCACTCGATGCCTTCCAAGAGGTCATTCATACCAATCTCTCAAGTGCTTTTTTGACACTTTCAATTGCTTGTAAATCGATGCTCCGAACCGGTGGCGGGCGTTTGGTATTCACCTCAAGTGTTGCTGCCAGTTTTGGTTTGATGAACCATGAAGCAATTGCTGCAGCTAAAGGTGGAGTAGAGTCCATGGTGCGCTCTGCAGCAGCAACCTATAGCCAGCGAAAAATCCGAGTGAACGCAGTCGCACCAGGTTTGACAGACACTCGTTTAGCAGAAACTTTGTTGCGTTCAGATGCAATAAGAGAGGCCGCAGTCAACAGGATTCCAATCAAAAGAATCAACCAAAAAGAAGAAATTGCTTCAACCATGGAGTGGTTGTTGTGTACTGCGCCAGACAACATTACTGGCCAGATTCTTCATCTTGATGGTGGTATGGCAAAAATAAGCGGGTGAATATATGACTTGGAAAAACGCAATTAAAACAAAACGCCTCAAACCTGGAAAAACTAAAATGGTTACCTTAGGACTGAAAACCGTTACGGTGGGGCAACTCGACGACGAATATTTCGCCACTGGTGGCCTATGCCGCCATATGGGATGGCCATTGGCGTGGGGTGGAAAAATCAAAGATGGATGTATCCGCTGTCCATTGCATCAGTCGACGTATCATATCGAAGATGGTAGTGTAAAAGAATGGTCACCTTTCCCATTGTTTCCTCCTTGGGGAAAAGTGCTCGGAAAACTTTCAAAACAAAAAGATTTGAAAATCTATGAAACACGAGTAAAAGACGAATATGTCCAAGTCTTTATTGAAAAGGTCAAATCTTAAGATTTGCTTGACGGGCTAACAATACAATACGCATACTGTGTTCAAGCATTGCCGCATTGGCCCACGCTTGGTCAAGGTCAGCCCCGACTGCGTAAGCGCCCATTCCACGGACAACAACACATCGCATGCCGCCTTGATTGAGCGCCTCTACAGTTTGTCGTAAGAAATTATCAAGGTTGTCATAATCAGGGTCAACGATAATGACCTTGCCAATTTGTTCCTTTCCAGTGACATCAATTGGTTGAACGAGGACTAAATCTTTCTCGCTGCTGACGGCAGTTGTACAAGCTCCGTACGAATGAATGACTGCAGCAGGACCTCCTGTGACAATGCTAACAGAGGCAAGAATGACTTCCATGACTCTCCAATCCGAAGGGGCTCCTCGAGGGGGAGTTTGTTGTCCGAGAAGACCTGCACACAAACCACGCTCATCAAGCCGAGGCAACATGGTACGATTACGTGTGGAAATCATAATGTTGAGGTTTTCTGGGTGAAGCATAGCGATGGTCCCCATCGTAGCACGAATCAATTGTTCACGGTCGAGTTGCCGTGCAAGTCGAGCGAAATCACCGACGATGTATGCACCGATGACAATGTCTTCGATGACTGCAGGAGGCATTGGAGGGTTTTCGAGTTCTTCAATCACATCAGCAGCGCCTGCCACGGATTGTCTCAAACGTTCAACTTCAGCATTAAGTCGAGCAATCTCTTGTTCTGCAAGCATATGCTGCTCATTGATTTCAGGTTGAGCCTCTTCGATCTTCGATTCTTCAACCGATTCAACGAGCGTCTCTTCAATGACGTTTTCCTCTTCCACTGGTGTATGCTCTATTGGGGCATCTTCCATTGCAGGTTCAGCAGGTATTTCTTCTGAAACCATCTCTTCAACTTCTTGAGGCTTTGAAAGAGATTCATGGACTTCTTCGGGGGGAGGTTCCGAAGGAGAGTCGGATGGAGCGTCTGACGGTGGGCCTGACGGTGGAGCTGAAGGAGGGCTTGGTGATGGGCCTGATGGCGGACCCGATGGCGGACCCGATGGTGGGCCTGACGGTGGAACTGAAGGAGGGCCCGCTGGAGATTTTGATGGCGGACCCGATGGTGGGCCTGATGGAGGGCCCGCTGGGGACTTTGATGGCGGACCCGATGGTGGGCCTGACGGAGGACCTGTTGGAGATTCGAGTACTTCCTCTTCGACTTCTGTTTCTTCTTCGAGAGGCGCTTCAACGACTTCAGCCACAGGTTGTTCTTCAACCACCGGTTCTTCAATCACCGTTTCTTCGATAGATTCAGTGATTTCGATGACTTCCTCTTCAGGGGCTTTTTGCAACCCTCCGAGGTCTCCAAAAGCGGCATCAAGCATATTCCCAACCTGGTTATCCTTTTGCTCTTCTTTTGTTTGTTCAGCAGATGTTTTCTTTCCCGCCATAGATTACGCCCCACACCGTCCACATGGCGCGGCTTAAATAGCGGTTCCGTAACGGATGTCTTGCTTAGGCCCGCTTGGTGTAGAGGTTATCATGCAGGATTGTCATTCCTGCGACCCGAGTTCAATTCTCGGAGTGGGCGCCTACTCTCTTCTTTTTCTGTGTTGATAAACATTTCTTGATATACTGATTCGATGACACGAAGCCATGGAACACAAACCCAAACTTGCAGTTTCTGCATGTTTACTCGGGGAAAAAGTTCGCTACAACGGCGATGCTGCTGAGTTCAGAGCCTTGACACGAAAGTGGAACGGGCATTTTGAATTGATGGGTGTTTGCCCCGAAGTTGGGATCGGAATGGGCACACCCCGCCCAACGATTCGGCTGGTCAACAATGGAGAATCAATCCGCCTGGTTAATCCAAAAAACGGTGACGATTTTACTTCTCCAATGATTGAATACGCACAACTCCAAGCTGATGCACTCGTTGAATCAGGGATCTGCGGTTTCGTATTCAAGAAGGACTCCCCGAGTTGCGGTCTTGAACGCGTGAAGGTCTACCGTGAAGGGCATGTGCAAGCAACCCGCGATGGGATGGGTATGTTTGCTAAGGTCTTCACAACTCTTTACCCACATATTCCTGTAATCGAAGAAGGTCGATTGACCGATGCACGCCAAGCAGAACATTATCTTGCCCGCGTACATTTCTTTTCACTTTGGTATCAAGAAGGCCTCAAAGGATGGACTGCTAAGGCAATTATGGAATTTCATAATGTCAACAAACTCTTCCTCTTGAGTCGCTCACCTGATGGCAAGCGCAGACTTGGGCGCCTCATTGCAAAAGGCTTCGACAACGGTGACCGGCCTGAAGCCGTTGCCCTTGCTTACATGACAGAAGCGCAAAAATCACTTAACGTACTGACCAAAAGCGGACCAATTGCTCATGCAATGGAACGCGTATTGGGTAAACTGTCCAGTAACTTAAGCAAGAACGAACGCCAAGAAATGCTTGAGGTGATTCAGGATTTCCGCCAGGGCCTTCTTCCTCGCTCAGCACCATTGACTCTCCTTCAACATCATTTGCGCAGATGTCACATTGACTCGGCGATTCATCAAAGATTCCTCTCCCCAATTCCACTCTCACTTGGATTGATGGCTCGAGTTTAATACCTGACTTTTGCAACTGCCATGGGTTTAGATCTCATCCAATCGTTGTAAAAACTCATTTAACAAATCCTTCGACAATTTTGCTTCAGCCACCGCCCTTGCATTTGCTTTAGCCCCCATCGCTTCGATGTTTTGGTTATCGTAGCGAACCATGACTTCAGATGATGGGAGAGTAACATACAGTGAAGGGATGAGGAGGAGGCTTAGGCCGAGCACTATTATGCAGCCACAGAGGAAGGTGATGAGCCATGCATCCATAGTTACCCAGATGCACTTTTCCTTTTCACCCGACCTCCATTTCTTCATTTTCTTGATATACTGTTGGGGTATTCAATTTTTGAAGTGAACCCCATGACTGAGAAAACGTATACCGTAGAAATAGCCGATGCCACTGGACACAGTGTTGTCGAGATGACCAAGACCGCCCTTATCGACCAAGCCGCCAAGAGTCAAGGCAGCTGGGTTTTTGTTGACAACCGAATGGTTGCTTCGGAAGATCTTGCGAACACAGACTTTGATACAGCCCAACACATCCGTATGGTTCCTGCCCTTCAAGCAGGTAAAGAGCAAACGTACACTGTGGAAATAGCCGACGCCACCGGACACAGCACCGTCGAGATGACCAAGACCGAAATTGTCGAACAAGCGAGGCAACAATCCGGTTCTTGGGTCTTTGTTGACAATTGCATGGTCGCTACTGATGCCCTTGCAAGTACTGATTTGAGCACAGCTCAACACATTCGCATGGTGCCGGCCCTTCTCGCTGGCCAGTGAGCCGTTTTCAACACCTGACCGACACTTGTTCCAAGGGACACCTTCAAGAAAGGGTGGTGGGTCGCGTTGAATGGAGTCGAATACTATGGTTGAACTCGTTGATTACAAATGCGCTGTCTGCGGAAACCTTGAATCGTTCCACCGTGAACGCAACGGAATCAGTTGCAAAGCGTGTGGTTCCCGTATATTCATGAAGTTACGCCGCCAAGGCAACAAAACGATCAAAGCCGAGTGATTTCACATCACACGACCTCCGCGCAGGGTTGAAAGACCTCTGGCAATAAGAGTGATTCCATGTCATCTTGGCTCGCAGAGAAAGCACCTCTTTTGTTTGAGGATTTATTGCTTCCAGAGCCGGTCCAGGCGAGCCTCCAACATACTTCACTTCAGGCAAATCCGCCGCATCTTCTTCTTTCAGGTCCAGCGGGAGTTGGAAAAACTGCAGCGTGGCGTCTTCTGGCTCGACAAGTTCTCGGTCCAACGTGGGAAGCACGAACGCACATCCTCCAAGCCCGTGACCTTGCACGTACATCAGGGGCCATGGCAAAATTCGAAGAATTCCTTCGCCCAGAAGGGAGCGGTTCGGATGACACACTTGCCGGCCGAACAAGCCTTGATGCGTTTGATCATAATTTTTCTACAACGGCTGCTAACACCCCCCCTCCAGCTGGTAAAGAATGCACTCACACTACAGGGGAAAGGGCTCCAGTGTCACGTTTAATTGTTATCGAAGATGCTGATTACCTCGGCACAATCCGCCAATCCTATTTGCGTAGGATGATGGAGGTGAGCAGTGGCAGTGCACGTTTTATCTTCACAGCCCATACACCTTCGCGAATCATTGAGGCTTTACGAAGCCGGACACAACATATCCGCCTTCCAAAAATTCCACGTTCAGAAATCGAACGCCGGCTTCTCGAAATCGTAGAACAAGAGAACCTTTCACCCGTCCGGGGCATCATTGGCGACATCTCACATGTTTCGTCTGGAAATATTCGTAAGGCGATTTTCATTACTGAATTGCTTGCTTTACGGGAGTTACTTGGAGACCGGAAAAATTTGCAAAATCTATTGGCCTCAACTTCCTTACGTGAAGTACAACATGTTCTCGAGGAAGCATTGCGCAACCGTGTTCACGATTGGCGGTGGGAGAAAGAAGGCAACAAAAACAAACGCGTCCTCAAAGGAGCAATGGGGCTACTCGATCAAGTCATGGCTGAAAATAGCCTTGAAGCAGAAGACATCGTGGTCAATTTCCATCATGTGCTGACCGAAGGCCGCTTCCACCTTGGCGAAGATGTTCTCGCAGAAATTCTACTCGCACTTTCTGTTTGTGATGTCGCTCTCCACCGTTCGATGCAAGGAAGAATTGAATTGGAACAGTTTTTGTTTCAAGTTGCTGAAATAGGGCAAAGGATGAACGTTGCGAAAGCGTCTTGACACCCGGTCCACTGGGCCGGTTGGGCGTGTAGCACAGCTGGATAATGCGTTGGCCTCCTAAGCCGAAGATCCCGGGTTCAAATCCTGGCACGCCCGTACATTTTCACTCGTACCTTGTTATGTTTGAAGGCAAGAGCCAAATCGAAAGAGCCCCCGTCTTGACATGAGCATCATGACATCAGGCAGGGAGGGAGCGACCAGTTCTGAAGCGTATATTCCTCTACCCGACCCCTACGGTGAAGGATTTGAATATTCAGAAGATCCTATTGAAAACACCCGGGAACAATGGGCTATACTCGAGCGACGACGTCTTCTTGCGGGGCGTATTGCCCGAAACCCGCTCCTCATGATTTGGCGAACATTGAATGGTTTTTTTCTCGCCATGTTCGCCTTTGTGAGTGTCCTTTATTCCCCTTTAATCGAATCGGCTAACGGACTTATTTTCATATTGATTCCATTTGCTCTGATTTCTGCTGGCCCGACTGTGATCGCTGGAGAATCAGCATGGCAGGCTATGCAAGCCCGTATTTCACTACGGGAGCAAGGTGGCGTTTCTGGAGGTAAAACACACGTATTGCGAGCCCAACCGGGGATGGATAGAATCATCGAAAGTCTGAGCGACCAACGCCGAAATAATGCAGTATTGGGATTGCTTTCAGCCTCAACAGTGACGTTACTCATACTTGCTTCAGCAGTTACTCCGAATTCACTCGCATGGAATCTCGCTCTTCTCGTGGCGATGACACTTGGGATTGCTCAATCTTTCCACGGTATTTTCTCGTACGGTTTTATCCGTCAACTTGGCGACCCATTTCCCTCTATTGTTTTTCATGCCCCAACTCACCACCCAACACAATTAGGGAGCGTTTTAGGAGATTTACTGGTTGCTCATCTAGATCCTGATCTTTTTCTAGAATGGGAGACCTGGCAAATAGAATTTCGCAAAGCTTTGATTCCAGGCCACATCACGAAACAGGCACTCGAACGTCTCCTCTATATTCTACATCTGCATTTGGAGCAGGAGTTAAGTACGGAAAAGGCCTATGATGAATTAAAATCCTTCATCATCGAAAAACGATTTAAATCTCTTCTTCTCGACAATGAAGCGCGATTTAATTGGAGAACAATTCAACGCCTTCTTGCACATTCAAGGGGGTGGCAACCGGAAGCCTTTTTGTTGCTTGATCGATTACAGAATGACCTCCTTGCAGGCACTCCGCCTATGCTTCGGGCAGAATGGCGGATGGATGTGGCTTTGGATGAAAACTGCTACGAAGGTTCAGGCAACCTGTTCATTGTCCTCAACAATCAAACATTCGAATCTCGGCATGTCCGAGTTGAAGTTTTGACGCCTAACGGTGAACCTGAAACGCGTGACCATCGTTTCGAATTGAGTGCATGCCCACCTCCTCAAAGTTCAGTGCTGCTGTCACATCCAACGGATGACGATGCTCTGGATTGGATGCCTCGGTATCTTGAGCGCGGTGTTGTTCTTTGGATCGGCGTGGCATGGCCAAGAAGTTTCAATGGTCCTGCCGATGTCCAAGTCATTCTTCGAGATGATGATGGGATTGTATTAGAGTCTCAAGTTATTCGAACAATGGTTCAACGAAGCGCAGGGAGTCAAACCCAAACCAGAATCCGGAAATTAGAGGCCGCCCGACGGCATGGCGAGTTGCCTTTGCCAAAGCTTCTTTTTGGCGAGGAAGTTACCAACTGATATCATTTCCACCCCTTCAACCGCTTCTATTTCTGGAGGCCGCTTAAGCGCGTTGCTTATGGATGGGGTGCACTTGGGTGAAATTACCGGATGTGGGACCTTGGAAGCATGGGATGTCATCGTACTAGGCGACGGGCCCGCGGCCCTCCGTTCAGCAGCAGAGGCTGCAAAGCAAGGAGCTACAACTCTCGTTCTTTCAGTGAACGCACTTGGTAGTGCCACTCATCTCGCTCAAGACGGGCTTGCAGCACCACTTCAAGAATCGAATAATCGTGGCCATCGTGAAGATACGATTCGTGCAGGTGTGTACTTGAACGACCAAGATATTGTCGCATCTCGAACAGCAGATGCAACGCGACAAGTGGATTTGCTTGAGCGCTGGGGGGTAAATTTCCGGCGCGATGCACACGGAATTCCACTGACTCGAAAAGCACCAGGCCATGGCATGACTCGTAATACAGATGCGGGCGATGCAACCGGTCGAGAAATCCAACAAATCCTTGAAGAACAGTGCATGCGACATGGCGTAATACGCCGTGGAGACCATCTACCACTTTCTTTGATTCACACCAATCAATCCGTTAGTGGAATGACGGTGGTTGATTTGGTCAATGGCCGTATCGTTGCATTGCAAGCCAAAGCAGTCATCCTTGCAGATGGAGGATTCGAAGGCGCCTTCAGCCATGGAGCAGTTGGCCTCGGTCTTGATCTTGCACTCCGTGCTGGAGTTTCATTGCGCGATTTAGAATTTATCGCTCACACACCTCTTGGAATTAAAGATACCAACATGATTTTGCCACTTGGCCTTCTCCATGATGGCGCAACATTACATGAAGCAAATGGGAATGATTTAGAAATCGGCGAAGGCGGATTAGACGCAATGTGCCAATCTGTTTCAAAGGCCTTCCAACCGGTCCTCGACGCCCGAGACTTGGGCGACTCTTCCAAGTGGTGGGAGGCAGTGTTCCGCAGTGTCAAACAACGAACTGGTGTCGATTTGAATCGACAAACTATCGCCGTAGAGGTCCGCCCATATTCGACAATCGGTGGAATATCTGTCGATGAATTTGGGCGTGCAATTCTTTCTTCTTGGTCTCGCTGGTTCACCGGGTTGTATGCTGCCGGTGATGCATCATGCTCAGGATTCCATGGCGCAGACCTTTTGCCAGGTAACCAAATGCTCGATGCTCTACTTGGTGGCGCAGCCGCTGGAATTCACGCAGGCGCCTGGGTTCAAAAGCGTAAGTTTTCCAACGCCCACCTCGCTCACGATGCAGAACAATCCGCCCAAGCAGACCATGCTGCTGTTTCAGAGCATGATGAAGAGGGCGTTGTACGTGTGGGCCATGTTGTTTCGAAAATCCGAGACACAGTCCAAAGTGCGCTCGGTTTCAATCGTACTGCAGCAGGTCTTGAATCAGCAATTGAATCATTAGAATCCGCAGGAATTCTTGCAGAATCTATTCACGCCGACCAATCCTCTTTGATTGCAAACACAAACATCGTGGAAATAGCACGCGCACAGGCATCAGCCCGCCTCACCCTCGCTTCTACCCAAGCAGCCCTCGCTCGAAGCGAATCACGTGGGTGCCATCACCGCGATGACTTTGCAGAATCAAACGACGAGCACTTGACACACTATACCGTAAATCAAACTGGAGATGTGAAAACATTGGCTCTCCGTAAGAGTAAGACCGGAAATTGGATTTTACCCCCCCAATAATTCTAAATCATCGAGATTTTGGTGAACTACTGAAAAGGGATGCCATTTAGCGAGGCTATGGCTGAGCCCACCTTGTTCGACCGAATCGTAGAGGGAAGCCTCCCCTCACACAAAGTTGCTGAAGATGAATTGTGGTATTCATTCTTGGACATCTTCCCGCGCCGGGAAGGCCACACACTGGTCATTCCAAAGCAAAGCGTGCAACGCCTTTCCGAACTTTCTCCAGCTTCGAGAGATGCTTTATTTGCCGGCGTAGTTGAAGTACAACGTATCCTTTCCAAGCATTTTGAAACAGAAGATTTCACCGTATGTATCCACGATGGCCCATTAGCAGGTCAAGAAGTTCCGCACGTCCATGCGCATGTCATTCCCCGCCATTCAGGCGATGGTGGCTCTACCTTACAGGCTATGTGGCCACATGCTCCACCGATGGGCGAGGAAGCAGACCATGACGCCTTACACGCCCTTTCTTCGAATCTCCAAGAGGTGATACTTTGACGAATTCACAAGACTCAACGAATACAGATCATCACGGTGAAGATTTGCCAGTACTCTCAAAGTCGGCAACGAAGATGAAAATGGATAAATTATTATCAACGCCAATGCCATCTTTCGACGGCAAGACCCCGGGCTCCTTTGTTTGGTCGAACATTGCTTTTTGGATTGCTCGCCGAATCCTTGCAGTTCAGTTCCGAACCAGTGAAGTCACAGGTACCGAAACCTTACCTCTTGACCGCGGTAATCTCTGTTGTGCATGGCACACGAACGGTCTCATGGATCCACTGCAAATTGTACTAAAACATCCGAATAATTTCGTAATGGGGGGCCGTCATGATTTGGTAACCCGGCCCTTCCTCGGGTGGTGGACTCGGAAATTGGCAGTACAACCAGTCGTCCGTAAAGCAGAACTTTTACGAGGCGGGTGCAGTGAGGAAGAAGCGACACAAATCAATGGCCGTTCTCTTTTGATGCTGGCCCAAGGAATTTCCGCAGGCTTCGGATGTGTGCTGTTTCCCGAAGGCACCAGCCACAATGATTCATCGATGCTTCGCTTTAGAACAGGACCATTCCGTACCGTTTTTGCAGCAGCAGCCATTGCGAAATCAGAGGGTAAACCAATTCCAGCAGTGATTCCAACCGGCTTACATTTCAGGAGACGGGATCATTTCCGAACAGATGTGTGGATTGAATACGGTCCACCTCACTCTCTTCAAGCAGAAGATATTCCAAACGACCTCGTCGAAGCAGTGTCCAAAGGGAATTGGGTTGAACCTGCTGCTGAGAATGTCTATGCTCTCCGTGATGCTCTCCGACTCCAACTCACACCTATGACTCCAAATGCGCATGATTGGGATGAAAACAACGCACTCCATATTTTGGGCCATGTCGAGTCGAGAAGGGCCAACCAACCGCTTCTTTCATGGAAGCAAGAAGTCGAAGCTGCCCGGGTCTTCCGCACCTTGTTACAACCCCCATTATCGGATGAAAAAATAATTGATAATTCCGAATTACCCGTCATCACAAGTCCTGCCATCAAGCCCGCTAAAGCGGTATCGGGATTATTACAAGCACAACAATTGGATGGCCGAGACCTCAATGCATCGGGTACTGATTTACGCAAGGTCCGCCCTCTGCGAATTATTCAGAAATTGGTACGATTGCCTTTCTTCTTGGCTTTATTACCAATGTTCCTGTTTTGTTTTACTCCCCAGATTGCAATCGGAAGGCTTCTTGGAGATTCAACCGATGAAGGAGTCGATGCCCGAACTTCGTACCAGTTTCTCGCAGCAATGTTTGGCTCTCTGATGTTTTGGCCTTTCATGGCACTTGGGGGATTAGGAATTGAACACATGTATCACGACTCTGTAGAATCGCTCATCGGTTTCGATTGGTATTCAATATACGGGTCCTCTTCTCTCCATGTAACTGCGGCAATGGGTACATTCCTCGTCGCGCTTCCACCGTGTTTTTGGCTCAGTGGAAGAACATCGACGTTGCTATGGGATGATTGGTGTGACTTCCAACGTGCTCTTCGCCGTTTGAGATTCAATAAAACAAATCGTCAAAATCTCCGCGGAGCATTGAAAAACCTTCATGCTGAGATGGATAAACTGTAAGGTTTCAAAAAGGGTGTTCTTCAAACGAGAGGAGTGCTTCGGCTCTTCATGGCGAGTGAGGAAGCGATTCTCAAAATCCGTAAATGGGTCGAACAAGAACGACTTGTTGCAAAAGAGCAAAAAGATCCACGCGCAGAAATTCATCTGCTCATTCGTTATCCTCAGGGCCCTCAAGGCCACATGTTCGCCGTGGTCATTCCAAAAGGTCGAGACCTCGTTGCCGTTTCCAGTATGACCCGAGTCGATGAAGGCCAACAAAAGGAAATGGCGACTCATATGAAAGAAGATAACGATACATGGTTGGAATGGATTCACGATGTTCGTCTTCAATTGATACGCACCAGCGTCGATTGGGGAATCCACATGGGCCACCAAGGAGATCAAAAAATCGGACCTCTTCAAGCCTTCAATGTGAGTTTACCTCTTTGGTTTGATGGCTTAACCAAGAACGAATTTATGCACACCCTCAGAAGATTATGGCTCGCAAAGCTCGGAATAATTCATGAGATCAAATTCACACACGGCCCCGGAGTCGGAAAGCCCGGACCGGTCGATGATTGGGTGAAAGCCAAACAGGAAGGAAAAGATGTCCCTCCAGTGTCAAACGAAGGTCCGGACCAGTCGACACATCACGAAATTGAATTCGATGAAAAGATGTCTTTTGGCTCTGGTTTTGATCCTTCTGAATGGGCTTAATGCCTCGGTTTCGGCACTCCGTTTCCGAATTAAAAAAATGACTTGAAAGAGTTGCTATTAAGTAGCATGAGAGTGTGCTTTTCTTCAGTATCACCTTGGATGTGTATTTATGGGTCAAAAAATAAAGTCAGTCAGCCTTGTATCGATTATGTTGCTCTCCGTCCTTTCGACGTTGTTCTTGACAACTCTTACTGCCACAGCAAATACTGTTGTTATCACCGATGCGATTCAAATCGTCGACGGTGGAACTTCGGCAGATACACAAACAGCAGTCGGTTCCGACAGCGAAGGAAACGTCCACGTCGTTTGGGCTCGAAACAACCTCCATCTTTACTATTCAATGATTTCTCCACGTGGCGAGACATTGATTGATACAACTCAAATCACAAATCCAGGCCTTCACAAGATCTGGCATCCTGATATGGTCGTCGACGATAATGACAAAGTGCACGTCGTGTGGGCTGACAAGTCAGGCCAACATAAAATCGTCTATACCGTCCTTAACCCATGGGCAGCGGCAATGGACGGTTCCGCTTCTGACGACGGGACCCTCTCTGCAATCAACGATCACGTTGTATCAAGCCGTGCTCAAAACCGCGATTGGCCAGCAATCGATATCGACAGTCAAGGCGGCGTCCACATTGCTTGGGAAGATTCCTATGATGAATTAGGTCGTTTCTTCAACCAACCTCAAATCTACTACACCATGCTCAGCCCAGACATTAGTTCAGGCTCAGTCATCACGAATTTCGATGACACCTTACTCACACCGATTATCGGGCACAAAGGACACCCCGACATCGTTGTCGATGCGAACGATTACGTTCAAATCGCCTGGGACGATACCCGTGGTGGCAAGGTCGAATTGAACTTCATTGTCGACACATCTGGTTCGATGTATTCCGAGTGGGCAGATATCTGCACAGTAGTTTACGGCGGAAACTTTGCTTCTGGTGGATATTTCCAAGGCATTAAGCCAATGCTTGAAACTGCAAACATGACCGTTTACGAAACAATCTACGGTCTTGGAAACACACTCCCTGGCGCAGCAAGCTCCGGTAACTGTGCAGGATATAACCAAAACGCAGGCCCTCGAACAACCGCTCTCGGACAATTCCCAGGTGACGATTCCGGTGGAATTCGCAAGTTGCCGGGTACTGTTTACAACGGCAATACCTATTCCGGATACTCCGGTGAAGATTGGGGCCCTGGAAGCAACTGGGCTTGTTTGTCTTGGAAGGATGCATCTGGCAACGTTCCAGGTAACCCTCCAACTCAAGACGACCACAAGTGGAACCCGAACGCAACCAAGATTGTCATCCCCGTTTCCGATGAAGGACCAAAAGACGGTGACCCATCTCAACAAGCAGATGACTTGACCTCTATCGAAGAGGCTCACGATAACTGTATCAATGCTGGTGTCATTCCAGTCGGCCTCTACGGCCAAGGCTACGGTGGCGCTGGAAACATCCAATCCCACTTCATGGACTTGGTTCAATGCCCGAACAGTGTTGTTTCAACTTCAACCCGTAACTGCCCGGGCAATACACTCCGAAATTCTGACGCAGGCGGTCAAGCCTACGAATTCCCGTCGGGATCCGGCGGTAGCAACGCAATGGCCCTTCTGGTCGAAGCAATGGTCTACATCTCGACCAACAACTCCCGTGAAATCTACATGTCTGTTCTTGACCCCTATGGCAAGATGAATAACGACCCTACATGGACGCCTGGCGCAACCGGCCACTCAATCGTTGGCGGTGCATACGCCGAAGATACCGGTGCTGGCGCAGACGGGCACCTCGTAGTCGTCAACGACACTCGAGTGACCATCGATGACGCTTATTCCTTCCACCCTTCGATTGGCGTGGACATGAAAGGCAACACACACATTGCTTGGATGGACGGCCGAAACTATGGTTTCGAAAAGGGCGTCAATTACGAAGTCTTCTACACCAAACTCCGCTTGCAAGGAGCAGGTGCTTGGGATGGAGCAGATCAAGGTCTTTCCACTTACGCAATTAAGAAAATCCAAGACACCCCAATCTCGAACGTTGAAGGCAACTCTGGAATCCCTGGTAACCGCCCATACGGCGGCAACTCTGTGTTCCCTGCTCTTTTGACCGATGATCAAAACAACATCCACATCGCTTGGGTTGATTCAGGAAACGCAACAGCCGATGAAGAAATCCTCTACACTCGTTTGAATTCTACCGACCTTACCGGACCTGGTATTACTGCATTAGATCCTTGGGACGCAGTTGCAGTCACTTCGTGGGCAAGTAACAAACTTGGTCCAAATTCTGGCAGCCAGCCAAGCATCGGAATGCCACCAGCATTCTCCAATGATTTGGGCAGCGGTGCGCATATTGCTTGGTCTGATACCAACAAATGCAGTGAAGAAGCCAATAACAATCGCTTTACGATTTGTTATTCACACGTTCTCACCGGCCAAGTCGATGTTGAATTCCAAGATGGAGAAACATTCTACCACGTTATTGAACCTGGAGAACAAACCATCTACAACATGACAATGAACAATTCGACACCTGGTCCAAAAGACCTCGTCGCAGATACATTCGGACTCAACATTTCTGGAGTCCCTCAAAATTGGACAGCGACATTGTTCTTTGCTGACAACCACACGACCATCATGCCGGATACGGCCATCTTCCTCGAAGGTGGAGAAGATATCCGGTTCTACATGCGCATTCGTGCCCCGTCTGTTTACCAAGCTGATGCAGACCAACTTGCAGATATTACTGTAACTGCGAAATCGTACAAAGATCCAGCGATCCAATCCGACATCATCACTCGTACGCTTATGGATGTCGTACACGGAATAAATCTCGATACTTCGCACAGTATGGCAGATGTTGAGCAAGGACAGACAGCGATTTTCTCAATAACCATTACCAATACAGGTAACGTCAATGACCGATTTATCTTCTGGGACCCTTACACCTTGGAAGGCCAACAAGAATGGCTCTTACCGTTTAACTGGGCTGTTAACTTCCCAACCAGTGTTGAATTAGACCCTGGACAATCAGTGACGAAGAACCTCGAAGTTCTTGTCCCTACATCTGAAGATCCCGGTGCGTTTGTGATTTATCTCAAAGGTTGGTCAGAAGGCGAACCGATCAAGTCTATCGAAAAAGGAACCTACGACGTTCTCGAACTCGGTGTATTCGTATCCATCCGTTCAACTGGAAATATCGTCATGGAAATATTCGATACCAGTGAATACGTTGACCCTGGAGAATGTGTAACCTATCCAATTGACGTCACTAAGAATTTCGATTCTGGCAATCTCGTCTTCGTCACCCCAGGTGCACCTGATGCGAAACCAGATACCATTTCGATGGATGCATGGAGAGTTGACAACTGGGTTTTGACCCTCGACTTTTCTAATGCCCCTGGTGGCAATTCAATTGAAATGAGTGAACCAAGAGCTTGGACGCTTCCACCTGGTGCAGAATATGTCACGTACGAAGTTGGCGTAGAAGTTTGTGCTCCAACGGGCGCCTCCGCTGGTCTTGGACCTGCTGTGATTCTCAAAGCATACCTCGACGGATATCCGCGAATTTCAGCCTCTAAGATTCTCTCAACCAATGTCAACCACGTGTACTCTTTGATTGCAAGTGCCGACATCGCTGATGAAGACATGATGACACTGAACGGACAAGAAGTCCTCCCAGTGAATCCAGGTCAACAAGTCAGTCTAACAACCACGGTTATGAATCTTGGTAACGGTCCTGATCGATTCGATTACCGTCTTGCTCGAGTCACTGACCCAGCAGGCGTCGACGTCATCTGGGACATCGATGTACCTCGTGAAACACTCAAGGAACTGTCCCGTGATACCGACCAAATCTTCGAGATTGATATGAATGTACCAGATCAAGTTGAAGCAGGTGTGTACATGGTTGTCTTCCAGACCTTCTCTGAAGAATCATATCCTGATGCCAGTGGCCGACTTACTCGACTACGCTACACACAGACTATTCCAGTCTATGTGCAGGAATTCTATGACATGCAAATCAGCATGGATTCAACAGTCGATAACGCCATCAAGACATCGGCTCCTGGGCGTATTGTTCGTTTCGAATTGAACATCACCAATAATGGAAACGTTCCTGACTGGCCAACCCTCAACAATCACACTGCTAGCCGTGATGGTGAAGCATTGATTTGGAATGAGTTGCCTGGAATGGGCGCACTTGATGGCTGGGCTGTCGAATGGCGCTTGGTGAAGCAAATTGGAACTGATTTGACAACCGAAGAAGAATGTGAAACGGTTGCATCAATCGCCACAGTCACTGGAGACGAAGACGCATCAATCGATCCTGCAACAGTCTTTGCAGATCTGAGCGACCGTTGTGTTTATCTCGAATCCGATGAGCGTTACTTCATGCCAATGATGGACCCTTACACGACTTATCCTGTTGTTGCTATTGTGAAGATTGCACCATCTGCAAAACTCGACACTCGTAGCATTGGTCTCAAGGTCGTTTCAAAGATGGGCAACATGCTCGAAGATGGCGACCACGATGATTCACCATCTTGGGCTGCTGAGAATCTTGATACGAATGAATTCATTGTTACACTTCGACTGCGTGCTCCGAACTTGGTTATTTCTGAAGTAACCGCATCTGACTTCACAGGTGATGTTGATACAACCATCCCAATACGTGTTGTTCTGCAAAACAACGGAAACACACATGCGACTGATATTGAAATTATATTGTGTGAGTATCCAAATTCCGATGTTGATACGCTTAATGAAATTAAGAAAAATGGATGCGCTGATGAAAACATCGTCATGCGTCAAGTCATTGGAGCTCTTCTTGCACCTGATAATTCTGAAGATTACAAGGAAATCGAATTAGTTCTTCTCTACCCAGTATCTGCTGGTAGTCATGGCGTCTATGTGATTGTTGATCCTTCGAATTCAATCGTGGAAACACAAGAAAGTGATAACATCAAGCGTGTTGAGAATGAATTGCAATCAACCGGTGGCATTTTGGACGTTGCAGGTGAAGTCGTCGGTAAAACGGCCCTTCCATTCGCAGTGATTCTCTTGACACTCGCATTGTTCGGCGTGGTTTACCTCGTTGGACGTGGACGACGACAGGATGTCTTGGACCGAAAGGCTGAGCAATCTTCTCTTGTATCGGTCTTGGCCGGTAACGACTCCTGATTCGGTAAAACTTCACTCCTTCTTTCGAGGAAGTGAACCGAGCCAGAATCGGAGGTCAGAGTTGTTTGGAACAGCGATGACATGCCCGGAACGGTCTGATAATTGGCGTTCAAGCCGGTTACGGACCTCATCGAGTAAGGTTGCCATTTCGGTTTGTCCAAGTTGTAATTCTCTGCGTAAATCGGTGAGGTCTAACTTCCGTTCAGGCGCCTCGATAATGCTGTGGACCATGGTCCGTTGTTGGTAATGATCAAAGTCGGCATCAACTCCTGCCGATATACGATTCCGAATATGCTGATGTAAAGCGATAACTGCATCTCTTTGAGCATCGATTCCTTCGAGTACGCTGTTAAGATGTTGAATATGAGCCATTCCTTCACCAACAGAGATTTTCTTGCGTCCACTGACGGATTTAACCACATGCTCAGTCGTATCTGGTAAACGATTGGATAATCTCATCGGCCCTCCTGCTGGTAGGCTTCGTTGTTCGCAAAGGAATAAGTCTGGCCCGAGGTCTATTCGTAGAGAAATCGACTGTTGTACACTGTAAATGGTCCGAGGAGGTCCACCTTTCTCACTCGCTACTTTCATTTTGGTTACAAAATTTCCACGTTCCAATTCACGTAAATGTTTGACGATTGCTTGTTGACTCACATTGAGCAAATCAGCAAGTTGCATAGGGTAGTGCGGTTCACGAACTAACCGTTCGAGAATCTGTCGACGTAGCTTGTTTTGAAGCAGGGTTAGGGCGGTGTCAATATCTTCCACACTGGTCAACTCGGAGTTACCTAGACATAAGCACCCTTTGAATCCGTCGCTCAATACAATCGCTTTACGCCTCACATAGAGGTAGAGTCACGGTTGCCATTCGAGCCTTTCATTAAGCATACAGTAGAAACAATGAGTGTTAAAATTGCAGAAGAAACAAGGCATCTGTGACTTGAAAGTGATACAATACAATCAATTCTTCACAAGTCATCCCAAGTCGACCAATCTTTGGAATCAGCCTTTTTCTCTCTGGTTTCCTTTTGTTTTAGTCGAGAAGATGGGGATGAGGGTTTTTGAATTTCGTTTATTCCTCCGGCGTCCCAATCTGAAATTTCAGTAATGTTCGCAACAGGGCGTTCGACTTCTTTTATGACAGGTGTTGGAGAATCAGCAAAAGGATCACTGACTTTGTGAACCACTTCAGGCGCATCTCCTCTCATGAAAGCATAGACTTGTTCAGTTGTCATGAGTGTTCCCTGCATAACATCCTTTGAACCATCAACAAATCCATCCTCACTTTCCGTGATTTCTCCGATGTCTTCTTTCTTGGGGCCTATGTATATTGGGCTGTTCACATCGTGTAATGCTGCCAACATTTCTTCATGATTTTCGAACGATTGAAGGGTTTCCTCGTCTTGGCCAACTACTCTTAGAGTGCCATGAATCGCATTACTCCGAGCTGAGTATGCAAGAATTCCAGCAACAGGGAGGAAAAGAAAACCTAAGCAGCAGATGCCAAATCCAAACATCAGTCCACTCGATTCGAAAAGTTTTAACCCCCAATTATCAATATGGACCAGCCAAACTGTTTGACCTTCACATCCTTCATTACACGTACTTTGAGCAAGCATTTCACCACTTTCTCCAGCAATCCATTGTTCATGAATTTCAAAAGCCTCCCCGTCAGAAGCCATTGGAATCCAATCCGAAAAACAAGATTTTGGTGAAAGATCTTCAGATGCAGCAGCAGAACCGTCAATGGGGGTTAATGTGACATCCATGTCGGACTTACCATCCAAGACAATTGCCATATAGCATCCATTCTTTTGAACATCAAAAGTGACTGACCCCTCTCCTTCAATTTGAGCGATGGAAATTTGTCGAGGGTCGTAAACCGAATCAATTGTCTCACTTTGTGCAGAAATAAGAATTGCTCCAATGACAAGGAAAAGAGCACCTAGAATTGCCAAGCGTGAAGCCCAAGGGGACTTTTGCGATGCCCTCTCTGCCATGGTCTGTCCTCAACCTTCTTCCTCAATGAATCCTTGCGCGTGTCAAGCCAATCCTAATTCGGCTAATTTTTCCGGTAAGTAGGTTTCAGTTACGAAATCTAAACCGTATTTAGCCAAGGATTGTTGCTCAGCTTTCTTTCCAAGCTCCAACATCATGTTGATTTGTTCTTGCCACCAACTGTCGGCAAATCTCGGATCGGTGAGTTCAGCATTCAATGCTTCAATATCTTTCTTTGACAAATCGTCACTTGGTAATTCATACGCAACAATATCATCGGCAGTAATGCCGAGATACGTCGCTGAGGGTGTTGCCAAATATTCGGAAATATGTGCAGTTTTAATAGCACCATATGCGATTGAAGCAAAGATACGGAAGGACCACGGATCCCCGTCAAGGAAGACAACAACGGGTAAATCCCATTCTTCACTCATCCGTTTCATGATTCGTCGAGTCGAACGAGCAGGTTGTCCTTTGAGGTGCAATAATCCACAACGGTACTGCTCATCAAATCCATTTTCAATCAAACGGTCAAACATACCACCGGTCTCGATTGCCATAATGAAATCAATGTCATGCTCAAGCAGTTCGATCTTCTCTAATTCCACGTTATATGGTACGCCATATCCTGAATCACCGACGTCATCCCGTGCATTGATTCGCATCCATTCACCACGTCGATTTCGTTCACGCAGGGTCAAATTTCCAATCATTCGTGCACCGTCTTCTTCAGGACGTAATTTGAAATCTTCACGCAAACATTTCGTTACAATTTCCAAATCCTCTGCCAAGTTATTGGAATCATTTTGACTACCGAATTTACCCATTCCCCATCCTTCAGAAATATAGTACATTTCTCTCAGAGTTGAAGATTTTCCAGCATCAAGCATTTCCTCGATGAATTCTACGACGTGTAATGTCCGAAGTAATTGCTTGGCTGAACCAAGACTTGTTGCATCGCGCACTGATTGCTTTTTTCCGTATTTGTATACACCGAGTTTCTTATCAAAACCAATGTTGGTTTTTGTTCGTACCGGTAGAGTCATTGTAGGCGGTTCACCTTTGACGATTCGATCATACATTTCTGCAACGACTTTATGCATTGCAGTTTTTGTTTCTTCTGCGGTGCGTGTCCGAGACATTAGACTTCACCTCCAAAGAGGGTACGCTGGCCTTCTGGCGGAGCGACAGCAGGCTCAACTCCTTCTTCTGTAGGCACTTCTGAAATTTCATTCTTTTCAGGTACAGTTTCAGGCTCATCCACCGCTTCACTCCCAGGTTCAGCCTCTTGTGAATCAACATCACTCTCCTCCATGATTTGTTCTTGACGACGAATTTCTTGAAGGAATTTCTCATCCATCTTTGTCGCTCCAATGACATCTTGGGAGCCTCGGAACAAGACTTCGGTTTCCGTCCAGTCACCGCGCTCTAATCCGGTAAGACTGTAGGCAATTATTTTCTTTTCACCAGGTTGTAATGATTCAAGTTTCCAAGCCCATACGCCCAGGGCTTCTTTCCGGCCACCGGTTTCATTGTTCTCGATCTTTGCTCCCGACTTTTCGGGCCAAGTTGCAAGTATTGTGTAGGCACGCACTCGGGTTGTATAATTGAACAATATAATTTCAACATCCGTTTGCTTCGTTTGCTTATTCCATTCTGTTGTGGTTTCGGAAATAACGGCGGACATGATCTTGGTGATTGAGCCAGAGAGCTCTGGTACAGGACGTTCAAGAATTTCAGCAGATTTCTTTGCGATAGCAGGTAAAATGTCATTGATGAGTTCGAACTTTTCCTTCGTCTTCGCCATTTTCTTCTTCTTTTCCAAATGCTTTCTCAAGCCTCGGCCCATTTCGAGCATTGCTTTCCTTCCTTCTTCCATGACTTCAGCATTGTCGGCAAGAGCCTCCTTTGCTTCAGATGTAAATTGAACATTTGTACTGGCAAGATGAACCAATACCGCTGCAGGTCCTTTTGGTACACCTCTTCCACCGGCTTGATCCAATCCATATTGGCGCCAATCAACACTCTCAATGGCTTTGGTAAGTAGGCAACCACCCTGCTGATACATCAGTGGGACGCGGTTAGCAAACCGAAGAATTTCAACCGGCTTATCCGCAGCCATTGCGCCTCCAAAAATCAATCCAACTTCAATTTGGAAAGGATTTCCTTGTGTTACACTTGGGACTCGAGTCAGCGTCGATACGAAACGGGAGTCAATGGTTTTGGAAAGACCCTTCTTAATGAGTAATTCTTCAATTGGCGACAAACAATTCGTTGGTGGTTTGAGTAACTTAACAGGCGACCCGTTGCATAATCGTTCACCTTGGAAGGCTTCTAACAGATGGCGAATATCATCACCTTTTACAGTCTTCATCTTTCTTGTACCTGCAATATCTGCTGCTTCACACAATTCTTTACGAGCACGATTTGTAACTCCGGAGAAATTATTGAGTAAGAAATGGTTCAAATTCAAGTCGTTTGACTCAGTAATCATTCGTTGTAATTGGCCTAATTCAATACCATGGGGGTGGGGCTTGATACTTTCGACCTTTGTCGGTAGCCGTTCAGTAACCCGAGTCCAATGATGCTTTTCTCCATCAGGGTCAATAAATATAATTTCAGCGTGTGGATTGACAATACTGGTCATACGAAGATATTGCCAAACACTCTGCCGCCCTTTCTGGTATTTTGCCTTCATTTCAGCAGTCACTTCAGTGCCATGTTCTTTTCCAGAACCATCTTCATTATACCAAATCTCACGACCAGCATTTGCCTTCGTCGCTTTATTTTTCCGAGTATCGAGTCCAATATCGACAAAAGCAGCAGTCGGTTCAGTGGCAATTTTTGAACGTACATGAGTTGTTCGTCCAGTGGTTAATTGACAATACATGACTACGCCAGTAATTCCAATTCCCTGTTGTCCACGGGACTGTCGAATGGCGTGAAAACGCGAACCGAAGAGAAGTTGTCCGAAGACTTTCTCAATGCTCTTCTGAGGAATACCTGGTCCATTATCTTCGACAACCATTCGGATGATGTCCTTCTGAGCATCAACTTTGGTGATTCGAATTCGAATGGTTGGTAGTATACGAGCCTCTTCACATGCATCCAGTGCATTGTCTACGGCTTCCTTAACTGCAGTGATGAGCGAACGAGCTAACGAATCAAACCCAAGAAAATGCTTATTCTTTTCAAAAAACTCAGAAATTGCAACCTGCTTTTGATTTGATGCGAGTTTTTGTGCGATGCCAGTCATGGTATTCCTCCAACACAGGTCCTCCTTTGTCCCAATGACATCGGGCCTTTGTGGTAAGCAACCTTGTCGACCGACGGTTTTTAATGTCTAAGACTGAAGATCATCAACGAACTCGATTTTTTAGAAGATTGAGTCCTTCCAAATTAGTTAAACAATTCTTCGTGCCATGAAGTGATGATGCCCATGAAAGCAGAAGCAGCCACAGTTAATGGGCTGGCGAGGTAGAGTTTACCAGGACCTGAACGGCCTTGGAAATTCCGATTGATTGCTGATACAGTCACTTGTTCAGGGGTAATCGAAACGCCAGGTCCTGCGCCAATGCATGCGCCACAACCTGGGTCGATGAGTTTGACACCGACTCGTCCGAATAAATCATGCCATCCTTCGTTTACAGCCAAATCTTTCACGATACCAGAGCCGTATTGGATGTAGAAATCTACGCCTTCCTTGACAACAAGTCCAGCATTTTCAGCAGCCTGGCAAACTTGAGCATAGTAGGCTATGTCATCTGCTTTACCGGCAGTGCATGAGCCTCCGTAGGCGATATCGATTGAAACGTCGCCAATATCGGTAATGTTTGCGCCGTTGGTTGGGTCACTCGGAATTCCTTCATCGGGGTTGCCGGGATGGGCCACCATGGGTTGTATCTCTGACATGTTGATGATGTGGACTCCACCGTGGTATTGGGCCCCTTCATCGGGATGAACTGATCGACTCTTCTGAGTTTCGAAATCCAAATGGGGCTGAGATTTGATCATCCATTCAAACAACAAATCATCGGCTTCACAAATACCAGTTCGGCCCGAGCATTCTGTGGCCATGTTGCAGAGTGTAGCACGTTCATCAATGGAGAGGCTGGCTAATCCTTCACCTCCAAACTCCATACTTCGATTGAGTGTTAATTCTTCTCGAGCGTGGTCGGCTAAGATGAACAGAATGACGTCTTTGGCGGTACAACCTGGAACAAGAGTGCCGATTAATTCGAAACGAATTGATTCGGGGACTTTGATTGAAGTAAATCCAGCACTGATGAGATTGGCATATTCAGTCGCTCCAACACCCCAAGTGAGTGCGTTTGATGCGCCTCCCATACAGGTGTGCGAATCTGTGGCTTGAATGAAATCACCCACTTCAATGAATTCTTCTCGGGCGACTTGATGACAAATCCCAGGCGAGACACCATCTTTAGCAGAGTAATCTCGAACCAAAGTATGCTTTTGAAATTCAACTTGGAGGTCTCGTAAAGTCTGAATCTTATCCATATGGGGGACGAATTTAGGGTTGTGATGAGCATAGAGTAGATGGTCTTCGAAAACTGCAAATTTACTTGGGTTTGGCAGCGAGTAGTCTTCACCATACTCGTTTTGGAGGAATGTATGAACTTGAGCAGTTGTGAATTCATGCGAGTACCCGCCTTGAACTTGAGCAATAACAGGGTCATTTGGTTTGACACACTGCCCTTCTACTTGCCCTACGAGGTTACGGGCAATAATTTTCTCAGCCATGGTCATTGGCCGTGGAGGGGTATCCAACGGGGGAAGTTCGATTTCTCCATTTTTGAGGGATTTCGCAAAAGCAAACAAACCGCCCTTCTCAAGAATAATTTGGGTGACTTTATCGTAGCGGGAAGTGAATTCTTCAAGAGCGATATTTTCGCCTTTTTGCAAACGTTCGAGCATTGAATGGTCACCCATAATTTGTCCAAGGTTGATGTTATTCTGGGCGTGAATTGGGGCAAAAGATGCAGCTATGACAATATTAATTCCAGCCCAACGCTCACACTGCGGGGCAGTTTCTCGTGAAGAGCCAGTTCCTTTACGTTGGCCGGAAACAATAACCTCAAAGTCACCATTTTTGAGTGCATTTTCATTAAACACCCTTAATCCGTTATGCATCAATCCCGCATATGCATTCTTTGCGATCTCGGCAGGATCATGGTCAAAACAAACCCATGCAGGTGTCATGACATCGGTGTTGATGTCATCAAGTAAATCGTCAACTGTTAAGTCTTCCATTTTCAAATTGAGCCCATCATACAATTGTTTTTTGATAAGTCCGAGGTCTTTGGTAAGAAAGAGAACCCTTTTTTCAGGGTTGAGGGCGATTTTTGCCGGCGGCCAATTGTCTCTCATAACTCCCCCTCAAACTCTTTCAAGTGCTCAGTGTTGATAACCGGTTCGGGAAAAAACTCTCGTGGCAAGTGCCGTATTTTCAATAAAAACGCAGTTCTCCGAGTCCACAAGTTTAAGCGTATTGGTAATTAGGTTTAAATACAGTTGGGCATCGGTGTATAATAAGGTTCCCTAATCAGTTGAGCGATGATGCTCAACCAGGGCAAGAGATGAGGAATACATATGGATGAACAACAAGTAGAAGATATCGTAAAATGCAGTGATTGCGCAGGTCGAAATTTAACACGTGACGAAACTCGTGGCGAAGTCGTATGTGACGACTGCGGTTTAGTGTTAGAAGACAATGTAATCGACCAAGGTGCTGAATGGCGTGTATTTTCACCGGAACAGGGCGACCAACGTGCCCGTACTGGTGCTCCAATGACCGTCATGCTCCACGATAAAGGTCTCTCGACAGACATCGACTGGCAAAACAAAGACTACTCAGGAAAAACCATTAATTCACGTTATAGATCGCAATTCTACCGAATGCGTAAGTGGCAAAAGAGAAGCCGAGTTTCAAACGCAACAGAGCGAAACCTCGCTATGGCTTTGGCCGAGTTGGACCGTATGGCCAGCCGCCTTGAACTTCCAAAATCTGTTCGTGAAGCAGCAGCAGTGAATTACAAGAAAGCAGTTGACAAGCGTTTGATTCGTGGCCGTTCGATTGAAGGTGTTGCAGCAGCATCCCTTTACGCAGCCTGCCGCCAATGTGGTGTTCCTCGAACACTTGACGAAATTGGCCAAGCATCCCGTACTGGCCGAAAAGAAATTGGCCGAACGTACCGTTTCATGGTCCGAGAACTCAAAATGAAGATCATGCCAACAGGCCCAGAAGACTACATTTCTCGATTCTGCTCTGGACTTGGACTCGATGCTGAAGTCGAAGCAAAGGCTTACGAACTCATCAAAGCAGCTCAAGAGAAGGAATTGACAAGTGGCCGTGGACCAACTGGAATTGCAGCCTCTATCATTTACATCGCTTCGGTCCTGTGTGGAAAGCGCAGAACCCAACGTGAAGTTGCAGAAGTTGCTGGTGTAACAGAAGTCACCATTCGTAACCGTTACAAGGAACTCATTCAAAATCTCAATATCGAACTCGATATTTGAAATGAGAACCTGTTGAAACCTCGAGGTCTCACGATGGGAAAAGAACGAACTAAATTGTCAGACAATGTCTTCGAGGCTGTCTCTGCTGGAATGGTTGAAGCGTTGAAACGCGGCACCATTGCCTGGCCTTTGCCACAACCTCCGATGTCGGACCCAGACTTTCCACCAATCGCTCCTAAATCCCCCGAAGCGGTCATTGAGCAAGGGATTGGAATTTTACAAATGGACCGAGCAATGTTCGAATCAAATCTCAACACAGTTGTTGATTTGATTGTCCCGCATCGGATGAACCTCAGCGACGATCCCTTTACCGTACATCAGAAATGGCTCCACCGACGAGTTGACAAAGTTGCTGAAAGTCTTCTTTTCACCGTCACAACCGATTGGTTAGCACAAGCGTTTGACCATTCAGCTCCAAATACCGACCGTTGGTGGCTTGCTATTTCACTTCTCAACGGTTTATCCACGACTCCACATGGCCAACCAGTCCATCAAGGATATCACCTGGTCGAATCAATCACATTGGCTGAACGCCCTGGGACCTGGCATACACAACCTGACGCTGGGCCTCACCAATCAGAGTGGAACCCTCATGCAGTCATCCCTCGTAATTCAGGAGTTGTAGCACACGATGCTGGCGTTACAGCAGCTCGATGGTTAATTGAAAAATTGGAAAACGATTCTCTCGACCGCCGTCTTTTGCTGATGGAGTGGGTGCGCCTCCTCCTTCAACGACCCAACCTCATCGAGCCGCTTGACCTTGTGTCCATACTTCTGCGCCGTGCTTCAGACCCTGAAGCTGAAGTCGCTGCACGTGTCACGCTTTGTCTTGCTAAGGCGATTGAATTTAACAGAGACTCGGGGCTTGAACTTGCCAAACGCCTCCATCAGCGCGATGAACTTCTTGTCAAGCGAGGAATGGCAGATGTCCTTACCCGAATGTTCCGTCGTCTCGAATGGGATGCTGTACCGTTTCTGACCGATATGCTCGCTGACCAAGACGAAGGCGTCCTCGCTGCTGCAAGTGCAACAGTAGGGGATTTGAGATTCCTTGATTCCGAACTGTGGGCTGATACCATCGCAAAGTTAGCACAACACCCTCTTCCAATCGTTCGACGAAACCTCGTGCCTTTTTTGCGTGATTACATTGAACAATATCCAGAAGATGACCGTCGCCTTCTTCCAATTCTTTGGCAAGACGGCGACGAAGTTGTTCGTACACGAATGCGTGAACTGTTGATGCGAATGGAAGAAGTATCGCCTGACCATTTCGCAGCGCGCCTTCTTGATTTCAAGAAACAAGACTGCCCTCTTGAACCACTTTGGGAACCTCTCACGCAACGCCGCCCTGAACGAAGCCGTCTATGGCAAGCTTGGTTTACGGGTGAAGGAGAACAACCAACTCTACCCGAATCCCCCCCACCACTTCACAGTGATATGGACGAATCAGGAGAATTACCATCTGTCGAAGATGCGTATCAAATGTTAGATCAAGAACTCGGCTTCATCGATGATTGAACTCATTCTTCTTCCGATGAAGGAGCCAATGGTCCTACGGTGATGAGCCCTACATAGAGCGCATTGAGAATTACTAAACTTCCAATGAGTGTGAGTAACATTCCTGTTGGTTCAGGAACCCAATCCTTTAGATCAGCCCACGACATTACTTTGACAAAGAGCAAACATCCAAGTCCAAACAGCAAGACATTTCTCCATGTTTCTTCGGGAGATGCCCACAAATTGATCGTCGGTGCTACGCCTTTGCGGTCAAAAGCCCATCGAAACCAAGCCAGATAAAGCAATGTCAAGCCTACTAAACCGAGCATACCTCTTGAGAAAGAACGAGAGTCCCAAGGGCCTTCAGGAGTAATATCGATAAAAGACTGAGCAACGAAAAAGACACCAACAATGGCGAACCATCGCCACTCAAGAGTTCTGCCCATGTCTCAAGGCAGAAGGGCGACGCTTGAAAGCCTACGCCATCCAGCAGGTCTCATGGCGGTCGTTCAAGATGCCTTACTGGTCGCAGGAGGTCTTGGGACTCGAATGCTCCCAACCAGTGCATCGGTGCCCAAAGAGGCGCTTCCGCTTGTCGATATACCGGCTCTTGTGCATCTTGCCCGTGAAGCAGTCGCTGCTGGAGCACAACGTCTCCACATCATTTCCTCACCGAGAAAAGATATGAAGTCGTTACTTGGAGACCATGCGTGGCTTCAAGAGAAGCGTCCTGATCTTGACCCTCAACTCCTTTCACCGTTCGCTGATGTCGAGGTCTTTGTCCATATACAACATGAACCACTTGGTTTAGGGAATGCTATTGAATGTGCTTTAGGCGAAATTAATGGACCTTTTTTGGTCTTACTCGGCGACAACATTTTGCTTGACCAACATACTTCGCCAAATGCCTTTTCACCTTCAAAAGCAAGTAAAAAATTAGTTGAAAGTTTTGAAAAGAATGGTCTTCCATGCGTTGGCTTACTGGCAGTTCGCCCCGATGAAGTTTCCAATTACGGCGTCGTTCGCCAAGAAGGGGCGCGAATCCTTGAAATCTGTGAGAAGCCATTACCGGAAGATGCTCCGTCAAACCTTGTACTCTGTGGCCGCTATTTGTTTACTTCCGATGCCAAAAGTCTGCTGCAACACTATGATGTTGAAACCTATGGAGAGCTCCAATCGATTGCCATTCAACAACATTGGATGAAAAACGACGGCCTTGTTGGAGTTGAACTTGCAAATTTCCAATGGTATGATTCAGGTAAACCCTTGCCGTGGCTCCAAGCGCAGGTTGACCATGCACTCCGTCGTAGCGACCTTTCGACTTCCTTCAGAGAATGGCTCCAAGAACGACTTGCTGAAGATTAACGCTGACCAGGTTTCCAAAAGGACAGTGGCACGGGCTGTTCTCCTTGCGCTTTACGAAGTGCCAAATGATCGGCGCGTTCATTCCAACGATAGCCTCGATGGGCTTTGACATGCTCCCATGTAAGAGTTCGAAGTCCAGAAACTGCATCCCAGAGAGATTGAACATGAGCCACCAATTCACGGTTGGCTTTCGCTTTCCATGCACCACAAGCGAGGTTGCCTGCATATTGAGAATCTGCGCGAATGACTGCAGAATCATTTCCTCCTTCGACCAAGAGCCATCGTAGCGCAGCTGCAAACGCAGACAGTTCAGCAGTGTTATTTGAGCCAACTTCAGCACCAATGAAGTGTTCCACACCAGGTTGCGTCACCACAACATCAGCAAACTCTTCATGAAGATCACCACTCCTCTTTCCTAACCCAGTGTCGCCAATCACGACAACAACTGACCAAGCGGCAGGAGTATTTTGATCAACGTTCTGGTTACCAAGACAGGAGCCATCTACGTAGAGGCTCCATTTGTGCTCAGTCAAACTCTTCACTCGCCAATCTCTGCTTTGTAACCTGCAGCATCCATCAACACTGAAACCGCATTCGGTTCATCCAAGGTCATTCGAACAATCCATCCCTCTCCATACGGGTCGGTATTCATGAGTTCAGGTGCGTCGTCAAGTGCATCATTCACAGCGGTAATCTTTCCAGCGAACGGGGCAAAAATTGGTGAAGCTGATTTCACAGATTCAACGATTGCAAATTCTTCCATATCAGTAAGGACTTCTCCTTCACCAGGGAGTTCAATGTAGACGATATCGGTAAGAGAATGCTGAGCATAGTCCGTAATCCCGATGATGATTTCGTTTCCATCGACGCGCAACCATTCGTGCTCTTTAGTGTAGTATTGTCCTTCTGGAATGTCGCTCATCTTGTTCGTCTCCGAATTGTCGAATCGTCGGTATTTGATGAAGTCACCGATTGAGACATTCCTTGTTCCATCAATTCTATCTTCTTTCAAAGCATCGAGTATTCTCTGTTTTCGAACAAAACGTAGTTTTCTGCTTCGAACGCGTCGCGGTTCTTATTAGGAGATGGAATCCGCTTCGAAATGAAGTCAAGCGACTTCAAGGGATGGGACCCACATGAGTAGAGCATTTAGAGAAGGCATTGCCAAAAAGAAAAGAATTCACGCACCGATTCGTCGAAGGAATTGGAGCCCAGTTAGAGATCTCCAAGGTTTGAAAACTCGAACCCAAACAACCGGCTCCCAAATGGGACCACTCGTTGAAATTCCTGCAATGGTACGAATTGAAAATGAACATTGGGTTTTCGAACGTATCGAAGAAGGTGTTCTTTACAACCTCACACACAAACTCATTTTGCATGATGCTGAAGGCGAGAAAGTGATTGGCGGTACGACTGATATGCGCACTGCAATGAAAGTTGCACAATGCATGGCACAAAAAGAAAACCGAATCATTATGATTCAACCTCTCTGAAACAGAGTTTCAGAACAGGTCAAGAATCCACGAGATAACGCCTTGATTTACAAGGTAGAAAAATGTTCCAAGACCGATACATGCTGCATATACTTGGAACGGAGTAATCTTCCAAGCATCTTCTGATTCTTCATCGAAATATCGAATAAGACCTGCAGCCTGTTGAATACCGCTACCGTCGGATTTCTTCTTTGAAGCCATGTGGACCAATCTCTGCGAGTTGCCACCCCTTTATCAACGCGACGCGGCCACGAAAACTACTCTTCTTCATCATTTGATGTCAAATCCACAAATGAAATCTCAGCTTCTGAAGTGCCGATGTCAAGAATTTGCCCTTGGGGAATTTCATACATATCACTCGCCGAATACGACCGACTTCCATCAGGGTCCGCTTCGATAAAGTATGCCTCAGCTCTTGCCAATGCGCGTTCGAACCCAGGGGCATTTCCGTCTGCCAAAGCCCCGCGTGCGACTTCCAAGTCATAGTCTGCATGCTCGATAGCCTTCTCTGCTTGCATTGCGTTCCAGTCTTCAGAGCCGAGTCTATTTTTCATTCGCTTCTGTACCGCTTTACCTTGTTCTTCAACCATGAATATTTGTTCATCAAAAACAGAACGAGCAGTTTCAAAGGCTTTTTTCCAAGACTCTTCATTCGATTCAAGGGAAACGCCAGCGCCTTCTTTCGCGAGATACTTCCGTGCGGCCGAGGAGTGGAAAAACTCCCAGGGCCGATGTCCAAGAGATGCAGAAAGGTCGAACAGCAACCGAGCATACGATTGCGGCGAACCTTTGAGTACAATTCGGTTAAGGTAACCTGAGTTGAATAATCCAAAGCCCCAATATGATGTTGAGGAGATTGTCAATCCTAAACCTCCGCTTTGCGTTTCAAACTTCCATTTCTGCTCATTGAATTGCGGTGGTTCAGAAAAGTGAGGTGTTTCCGGATTTTCAAGATAGGCCAAAGCATGTGTGGCAACATCTCCGAGGTAGACCACTTTACTCGGTAGAGTGAATGATTTAGGTCTCAAAAAGCCAGTATCATTTTCAACTCGATGATTCGCTTTTGCCTGACCTACTTGGGCATACACTACGAGCGCACTCTCATCATACCCGCGGTTGCCCATACTACTCCGGCCCCTCCACACATCATCAATTCGACGCCTTGTGACAAACTGAAGAAGAGAAGAATTGATGAGTAGCGCCCGCCATGGAGTGTTTGGTGAGCCAATGGCTGTAAAGAGTAATTCCAAAATCGACGCGTTAACATCACTCCCAGGTATTGGAGCAGCAACAGCAAAAAAATTAGTCAGTTCAAAGATCGATTCAGTCGCAAAGGTTGCTTCTGCAAGTTCTAAAAAACTTCAAGATGCGGGCCTTAGTGCTGCGGTTGCAAAGAAAGTAAGTGCAGCTGCCAAGGTTGCAAGTAAAGCCTCAGAGTCGGCAAAGAAAGTCGCTTCAAAGGCAAAGACAGTGACCAAATCCACCGCAAAGAAATCCTCTTCTGTGGCTAAAAAGACTGCGTCAAAAGCCAAGACGGCAGCAAAGAAAGCGACGGTTGCCACCAAGTCAGTATCGAAGAAGGCCGCTTCGAAAACCAAAGCCGCTGCCAAGAAAGTTTCTAAGAAAGCAATGGAAGCCAAGAAGGCAACTGTTTCCAAGGTTAATCACACCGTTAAATCATCCAAATCTTCGGATGGACGAAAAGGAACTACGCTCCGAGTGCCACGTAAAGTGACCGATATGCCATGGTTCAATAAAAAGTGAAACTCTTTCACGTAATGAAGCGCTAGCATTGAATACCGCCTCGGCGCACAACATTTCATGCCTCGGCGAAAATACGGTCGGTTGAGAAAGACCGTTGAAATGCCGTCAAAAGAAAAATGTTCGCGATGCCGTTCAGGTAAATTTTGTCCAATTGAAGGCCACAGTGGGCAAGAGATCAAACCACATCGCGAATGGACAGGCCCAACCATAATCAAAAAGCGAAAACAAAAGCGCGCATGATTCACTCAATACCGACCGAACTGGTCGATGGTGTGGTCTCGATGAGCTCCTCTTGTTCACTTATGCTTGCAGCAGCAGCCGCTTCGAGCGTTTCTCGTGTTGCCTGAGCCCTATGGTAGACTTCACGTAATGTTTGGTCAGAGATTTCAAGGTAAACTCGAGTGGTTGCAATACTTGAATGGCCGAGGAGTCGTTGAATGGTCACCAAATCAGCACCTCGTTCCAACAAACCTGTTGCGAAATTATGACGTAAGACGTGCGGCGTCAATTTCCCTTTTGGCAGCCCTGCTTCCACAGCGAGCGAATCCATCAGGCGTTGAACACCCCGAGGTTGTAGGCGCCGACCAGCAGAATTCAAGAGAAATGCAAAATCATCATCACGAACACGAGCATCCCGAATCGGGATCCAAGCATGGATGCGTTCAAGTGTTCTTCGTGTAAAGAGTACTAAACGGTCTTTGTCCCCTTTGCCGCCATAAACTCGAGCAGACCCATCTTCGAGGTCAATGTCATTTCGATCCAGATTGCATACCTCGCTGACCCGTAAGCCAGTGTCAAGCATCATTGTAACAACGATAGAGGCTACGGGGTTTTCACTTTTTGCAGAGGCATCCAAGACCATCGACATCTCTCTTCGATTCAAAGTACGAGGGAGTCGTTTTCCAGTTCGTGCTCGAACCAAATGGTCAGGCCAGCGATGTCCGAGCCATTTGAGTAGATGTCGAGCCGCTGCGAGCCGTGCATTGTACGTGGTTGGGCGCAAGTCCGATAATCCGTGCGTCCATCGATCCATTCTTCCACTGAGAGGCTCCATTCGTTCAGCCAATTCATACACAGTTATCGCTTGGTATTCCGCTTCACTCAGAACATTTTCTCCTGGAAGAGTTGTTTCAATTAATGCTCGTAATCCACTGGCATAGGACTTTTGAGTATTCAGTGATTTATTCTCAGCCTTTAACATCTGCATATAACAGGCGAACCAAGGTAGGTTTTGCATGTGAATAAGTCGCGGCGGAAGCACAACTGAGGCATCATTGAGCCGTAGTTGGCTCGGCCTCAAAGCCTTGCGATTCCGCTCCTCTCCTCTCCGTGTGTTCATTGGCGTTCACCGCCTCCCGCCTAGGGCGGGCGTGCATCCCGTGCTCCGTAGAGCAGAAGAGAAGAATACGGACTCCCATATCAAACCACCGCGCGTTCCCACGAAACAGGAATCGAGAACACGACCCCTGGTCCAACGCCGAGCGTCAAGCGTTGGTTTCTTCAGCTGAAGATTCACTGAACTCTTTCAGTGGTACATCGAGCATTGCCTGGCGGAGGGAAGTTCTCAATTCTGTGAGTTCACCGTAACAAATGAGCACATCCTCATATCGCAATTGCAGTTCATTTGATGGATTCCACAATAAACTGTTATCGCGAGAAAGAGCAAAAACAGGAATTTCAGAATTTGATTTGAAAACACTCGCAAGCGTTTGACCCACAAATTTTGGATGGTTGCGGATTTGAAGTGACAGAACTCCGGCACCAGGGACAGTTCGGAGTAATTGGTCAAGATCGACTTCCGCAAAAGCAGTTTCACTTGTGACATAATCAATAATCTCTCCAGCGACATTGACGCCACTTGCTTTCTCGATACCCTCGAGTCCAGGGGATGAATTGACTTCAAGAACCAACGGTCCATTTCTTGATTCAAGTAGGTCAACGCCGGCAATATGTAGCCCAAGGACTCGTGCTGCTCGGCATGCTGCCTCTTCGAATTCTTTTGGCAGATCTACGCTTTCAACCGTTCCATTGAGGTGATAATTGCTCCTAAACTCTCTCCCACGGGCGCGCCGGCGCATACTCGCAACGACCCGGTCTCCAACTACGAATGCTCGAACATCTTTACCATGGGATTCAGCAATGTATTCTTGAATCAAGATTGAGCGACCAGTGAGCAACAGTCCTTGGACAAGGTTCCGCGCTTCTCGAATTGTGTGGCGCAAAAACACACCTTGGCCCTGCGTTCCTTGTGTGACTTTGATGACAACAGGTAGTCCGCCGACAAAATCAACTGCAGTTTCGACATCAATGATGTCTCGAACATAGGTGGTACGAGGGACCGGGATCCTGTTCCGTGCGAGAATTTGCGTTGCATGGAGTTTATCCCGGCTTTGAAGAATCCCAGTTCCAGTATTTGCAGTCCATATTCCGAGTTGTTCGAGATGGCGGAGTACAGCAACACCGTGCTTGGTGATTGAATGACCGATGCGAGGAATTACAGCATCAAAATCGAATAACTCACCGTTGTGCAAAATATCAATCATACCATCTGCAACGAATAATGAAAACTTCATTGGATCTGCGACATAAGGGTCCAGCCCCCGTTTCCGTGCCTCTTCGACCAATCTTCTGGTGCTGTAGAGGCGCGGGCCTCTTGAGAGAATAGCAATACGAAGGTCAACATCAGGCAATACCCCTTCTGTCCTCTTCACGCCATACTCCTCCATGCTTGCGAGATTCAGTCGCGCCTTTCAAGTGCTCGCTCGAAATCGGGGTTAATATGACCGAAGAAGGGGCAGTGGCTGTTAGTGAAAAAATCACTACCAATGTTGACCAAGAGGAAATTGAAGAAACCCTCACTTTGGACCAACGGAAAGAGGAATTAAAAAAATCGCGCTGGAATGTTTTTTTGTGGCTCGGTATCGCGGTTCTGATGTTCACATTTGCTCTCTTCCCAATGCCTTTCAGTGCTGGTTATGACGACTTCACCCATTCAGTTGAGAAAGATATCGGGTTTGTTTGGGGTCCTTCTTTACCCGGTGACGATTTGTTTGACGCCCCCCTCCATCTGGAAGTTTTGACATCCTCTCCACCGACTCATTCTGAGATACGCCTCGATGCATACGTGATTAAACAAAACAATTGCCAACAAAATCTCGGTATTTTCACTGAAGAAGCAAAACTTGGAACCAATCACGCATATCAATACCAGTCGATTGATTCGTTGATTGAAGATGAAGAATATACGTTCAAGTTTTCTGTTGACCCGGGGCAATATTGTGTGATTATTCAATATTTCAATGAGACAAGCGGTGAGGTTGACAAAACCTCGAACAACGATATGTCTGTCAAAGGTAAAATGTGGCCAAATCAAGTGATCGGTGGACTCTTCGGAATGATCTGTCTTTCATTGTCAGCCTTTGCCTTTATTGGAGCTCAAAAGCACGGCGCTCATGTCAAAAAGATTCTCGAAAATGGAGACGAATCTACTGAAGACAAAGTCTTGGCATCCCTCACCGGTGCACGTGTTGCTGCAGGTCCAACCGGCCCCCCAAGTGCAGGTCCAACCGGTGGCCCACCAGGTGCAGACCCCGCAGGCCCCCCTCAAGCAGTTGAAGCGCCAGTGACTCAAACACCAACAGAACCCGTTGAGGAAATCGCTCAAGCCGAACCAGAACCCGTTTCTCCCGAAGCAACCTTTGAACCGGCAGAGGGTGGATATTTCTTCAAGAAATTACCAGATGGCAGTTACGAGCAAACGGTTTATGTTCAAAATGCAGATGGCTCTTACGCTCCCCATGAAGGATAACCGTACCTCTACGAGTATCAAAAACTCGGGTTTTATGAGGCATAATTGGGGTCATACTTGAAAGGGAAAGACGACAGGCCTAGGTGAGGGTTTGGTGATGTCGGACGAGCAAACATCTTCTTTGACAGTTGCAAAACTCAAAGCATTATGCATCCTTAACGATTTACCTACCAGCGGGAAAAAATCAGATTTGGTTGAGCGTCTGCTTGACTCTGGTCTTTCAAATAAGGAAGTTGGCTTACCCTCAAAAGTAAAGGTTCAAGCTGTTTCAAAGCCCAAAAAAGAGAAGAAACCAGAAGTAGAACCAGAAAAGGAAATTGTCCTTTCGATGGAAGATGAAGATACAATAACCCCTACTAAAGAGCACGATGTCATAGATGATGAAGATTCATCTGAAGAAGAAAGTATTCTCGATGCAGAGATACTGGATGCAGAATTTGTTGACGAAGAACCATCTGCAAAAAGAAAGAAACCGAACATGAAGAAAAAGCAGGTGCGTGAAGGCCCTGCCACCCTTATTGACCTCATTCGCAAACCACAAGTCGCTGCGGTTCTGCTCACTTTGATTATTGTCGGTGCAGGTGGATATTATTATCTCGACAACCAGCTCGACTCATTCACTGCTGAACAACTTCGTTACGGCGACAGTATGCAGTACCAGATCACCGGTGATGAAAACGGATTGGCAACTTTCCTTGCCACTGAAGGGTTTGTTGAATTGGTCATGGATCAACTTGAAACAGATGACGAGATTTGTAAACTCTCTCTTGATTTTGGTGGCGCAGGTAGTCTTTCCATTACCGATGGCGGCACGAGTGAATTGGTAAATGAAGGAGGTTCAACAGACCGTTTAGGAGCAGTACGTATCGTTGGAGGAATGGGTGCAGAATGGCTTGCTGTTGAAACAGTCAATACCAATTCCTTGAATCCATTCCGAGTACATCGCCATCTTTCAATAGGAAGTATATGTGAATTCGGAGCGATCACCGGCTCAGGAACTGCAGACCTTTCTTCGACCAAATATATCGAACTTCGAAATCAAGATACCAAAGCAACTGAGTTGAATTGGGGAATCGACCTCCCTTCTCCAATTGGCAAATACCAAGGTACGGCGGTAAGTTATGGCGTTGGAGGCTTACTCGGTGGGCTAGAGACGCTTGCACCAGGACTTGCTTTGATGATGCAACCCGTAGAAATTCAACATTTGTTTGCGAACGACCTCATTGACAAAGGTGCAACCGGAAGTAATCTTGGATGGGATTGGCGCGTGATTGGCATCGATGAATATGGAGGGAATCCTGCTTGGAAGATTGTCGCTACACACCATGATATCGAAGCATATTGTTTAGGTTCTGCCACCATGAATTTGTGGGTTGAAGAAGGAAATCCTTGGGCGGCAAAACAAACAGTTGATGTTTTGATTTCAGAGACACAAGCCGGACAATCGGGTTGCTCTCCAGCATCTCAATTACTGAACGATTACGTCTTACCTGAAGGGGAATTAGAGTTGCATCACACCTTTGCTAAAACTTCATTGACCCGTGGACAAAAACAATTGGACCTTGGTTTGACCTATGCTTCTAAACCTCAAGCCAATCAACTTGGCCCGTCAAACAGTGAACTGGAAGCATGGGGGGAATATGAACTTCATATGCCAGATGACTCAACACTTCGCCAGCATACCTTTGAGGATGCCCTTGCTTGTTTCGAGGAATGGCCAAACACAATTGCCCCTGGAGCATCCAGAGCCCTTGAAGAAAACGGCTACATTTGGCGCGGTACGACCGAGCAGATCTCATCATCCGTATCGCAGTGGAACCTTTCTTGGGTTGCAACAGATAAACAAGCGGGCTGGGTCCAGTTCAATCTCACAGGAATACCAAATGCAGATAATTGCCAATATGACAAAAGAGGCGATTTGGATTTGACTTCTTGGAACAGGGACTCGATCCCAAGTACATACAACATCACCACGCTTGAATCATGGTTTTCAGACTCATCTCGTTACGATATGCTGGCCGGTTCAGAACGCTTCTTTACTTCATCTGGCGAGTATCAGAATGATGTAAAGGTGGGGTACTTGATTGCGGTTCCTGGCGATGATATCGGCTCCCTTCTCTCACAAATTGGTGATGGTGGAGATGGAGCAGTTACTCTTGACATTTCTCGAACGTGGGATGAAAACGGTGAACACAATCAGTTGAACCTCATTGCAGATGCTGCAGAAGGCCGACTCATCGGCTGGAGTATAATCACTAATCCAGTGTGATTACTTCCATTTATTGGAATCCCAATCATTGTTTGATGGGGGCACATACTGGCCCATTTTCGAGAAATCTGGGGCTGCTGGGACATCACCGTACATCGGAGGTGTAGCAAACATTTCTGGCGCCTGCATTGGGCGTTTTTGCGGCCTTGGAATTGAGTTTCGACGTCGCGTGAATATCAAAACAAGGGAAAGCACCACGACTATACCTCCAAGAGCAATGATCAAAGCATTGGATTGGAGAATCGACTGGCTGTCTTGTTCATTGAGGTCTACAACTTCTTCTTCAACTTCAGGAACAGGAGGATGCCATACGGTATAGGTCACCATCCAAGTTGTTTCGATAAAATCGTCGCCATCAAACAGAACGGCCTTGATTTCATACGGTCCAACAGTCCCGTTTAAGGCGCACAATTCTTGAGAAAAAGAAGCATTCTTATCTTGACAATTATGAGGCTGTTCGGTGAATGAAAGTCCTTGGGAGAGTAAACTTTGATTTCTGTACCACTGAACAGTAAGGTTGAGTCGCTGAATCGATGCATCATCTAATTCGAGTGAGAGGGCAAGCTCGAGTGTATCGTTGGTCGCATTAAGGACAAGATCTGACATCAGAGGTGCAGGTGTAAGGCCCGACCTCCTGTCAACACTTTCGTCAATTCCTCCATCACAATCATCATCCAACCCATTCCAAATTTCGAGAGCATTTGGTGAGCGAGCAGAATCGTTATCATCGCAATCAAGGAACCAACGGAAACCATCTTGGTCGGCATCTGGGTCAATTACGAATGGGTTGGTGAAGGTAGAAAGAACTTCAATCCCATCCCTCAGTCCATCACCGTCAGTATCATCATCAAACGGATCTGTCCCGATTTCGAGGAATTCAACCAAATCGAGTAATCCGTCCGCATCCGCATCTGTGCCAATAAATGATTCATCAGCTTCACCATCACAGTTGTTGTCGATGTTATCTAAGAGTTCAAGTGCACCCGGGTAAATACTCGAATTGGTGTCATTACAATCTTCAAACCAATAGAAACCATCCATGTCGGTGTCGTTGTCTTTGACTAAGGGGTCAGTGAGGAGGGTCAAAACTTCCTCTCCATCATTCAAGAAATCACCATCGGTATCGGCGTCAGAGAGATTGGTGCCGAAGACGTGGAATTCACCAAAGTCCGAAAGCCCATCTCCATCCGTATCGGTGGCATTGAATCCTTCATCCCATTGGCCATCGCAATTATCATCGATACCGTTGAGAACTTCAAGTGCGCCAGGGTAGACCATTGCATTGGTATCGTTACAGTCTTGGAACCAGTAGAAAGCATCACCATCGTTGTCTGGGTCGGGGACTAATGGGTTGGTGCCGTACAGCAACACTTCCTCTCCATCGAGTAACAAATCATCATCGGTATCGTTGTCCAACGGGTCGGTTCCATTGACATTGATTTCAACTCCATCTGATAAACCGTCAGCATCGGTATCGCTGAGTAGAGGATTGGTCCCATAGATCAGCACTTCTGCACCATCATTGATGGTATCATCATCGGTGTCAATATCATTAGGGTCGGTGCCATAGACTTCGGTTTCGTTGGTATCTGAGAGGTTATCACCGTCAGAATCAAGATTCATTTGGGTGCCATAAATAATCAGTTCCCACTCATCGAATGAGCCGACATCATTGTTTCCTTGGTCTTCGACGGTGAGTGTCCAGTTACCACGGCTGTCTTCATCCCAGTTATGCACGGTTGAAAAGCGCCAATTATTGTAATCGGAATTATCATCGTCGTGTTTTTCACTCAACACGCTTTCTGTCCCAGAGGGGCTTGTCAAGATGATTTCCAGATCACCACGGAAGTCATGAGGGATATCTACGATGATGTCGACATTTTCGACTAAGATTGCATCGGTGACTGTGGTATTGCTTGAGATATAGTTCGGGCTGTTGTCTGGAATATCTGTATCAACTGTGGTTGTACCTGATGAGAAGGAGACTTCTTCTTCAACGGAAGTCCAACTTTCTGCCATTGAAACCGCCGCACCAGCGTCGATTACACCATACCCGTACTTGTGACTCACCTCATGGCCAGCCCCATTGACCCCCCAAGAAGAATCCGAAGCATCGTTTTTACGAGAGGTGAGGACGATGATGTGTTGAACATCGCGCCATGTCAAGTTCGAGTTTGCTTCAAGCATCAGAGCAATGACGCCAGAAACAAGAGGAGTTGCTGAAGAAGTTCCACCAAAGGAATCAGTGTAATCGTTGTTTGTGTATCCACCAGAACCTTCGATGTCGGTTGTAGTGATGCTTTCACCATCGCCATTTGAGGGCGAGGCGACGAGGATGTTCGCGCCAGGTTCAGCGTAGTAGGATTGTCGACCTTTGTGATCTACAGCGGTCACTGCGATGGTGTAACGAAGGTTTGCATATCCATCGTAATTTGAATTATCCTCATCATCCAATCCATTCCCAGCGGCCCATGTGATGATGTTTCCAAGCCCACTTCTTCCAATTGAAGCATCGTTTTCCATGGCCGCTAACATCAACGGCCCGGGCCCTTCAAGAGTTTTTCCATTATCGCTGGGACCCCATGAATTTGAATAAATATCAATATCTTGACGTTCGTGTCCTAAAGCGCCGCCTTCGCGAACATCAGTTGTGCTGCATGAGATCAACTGCAGTCCAGCAAGACCTGCCTTGGGGGCTGAGCCACTGACGCCGATGTTGTTGTCACCAACGCCTGCCGCAACTCCCGCTGAGGCTGTGCCATGAGCATTGTTGGAGCTCGGAGAAGGATCGCCATCATCGCCACAGAAATCGTAGTCAAGTGTCGATTCGTAATAATTATCTAAATCAGGGTGAGTCCAGTCGAGTCCATCGTCCACGATTCCAATGACAACTCCCGTCCCTCTGTATGAATTCCAGGCGCCCGTGATGTTGACGTCTTCCCCACTTGTTCCTCCGGTTTGGCCAGTGTTCTGGAGGTGCCATTGGTCGGAGAATTTGGGGTCATTTGGAACCCAGCGCGGTTGCATGTCGTTTTCGACTAAAGGATAAGCAGCTTCGATCATACCGTCTTCTCTTTGTTGCGAGAACAAATTTGGCGCTTCAAATGGATTCACATCAACAATCCATGCACCCGGGAGTTCCTTTGCAGGCTCACCGGCATATTGAGGTGCAATAACGACCCACTGGGTAGCGGACTCCAACTGTGCTTCTGAATAGATTGAAAGGTCGCTTTTATGGGCGAGGGCAGCCTGAATTATTGGAGAATACGACTCGACAAGAGTTCCATCCCTTGTTTCCGTAATTCCAGTTTCGAGAGGTTCAGAAGATGGAGAGGCAAATGCGCTTGCCATTGGCGAGAGCAATGAACATACCAGTACGAACAGTATGGCACAAGTGCGCATACTTTCTTGTCGTACTTGGTCCATATTAGCACTACCTGTCTTCTGTTAGCACTTGGCCAGATAAACGAAGGGCGAGTGCTTGGAGGGTTTCCTCGCTGCTTTTCAACGACCGAATATACCGTGGAATGGTATGTCTCGATTGAGCCAGGTCATCAAGTGAGCCCACCCATTCCAGTGATTGCGTTGGGCGTGACAAAGAAGCAGAATCAGAAGAATGAACACTCCAAACCGAACACCCATCGCCATCTTCAGATGCAGTCTGTAAGCACCATTGCTGTGGCAATGGGGATACATTACACTTCAGCGAGTGCCTTTCTGCAAATCGGACAAGGCAATCATGTTCGATATACAACGCCCCCATCTCCTCGAGTGCTTGTCGAGATTGCTCGTCTTCTGCACCCAGTTGAAACCATACCAGTGGAAATTCTTCTTTTGAGAATCGAATGATGAGATTACGAACAACAGCCCGTGAGCGTTCAGGGGCAAGGAACAAAACCACGACTTTTGGGATGACGCCATCATCGAGTTCAGGCCGTATCGGAAATCCTTCAATTGTAGCGCCTCCATCATTGATATGAATCGGCGCAATGGCCCAGCCGCGCTGTTTCAATTCTGACACAGCAGAATGAGCCGGGCGTTCTGAATTGAGGCCAGCACCATAGATGTGAATCACATCGACAGAGGATAGAACCGATTTGAGTTGAACAATCTCTCCTTCACCCCGAGAATCCATATCCTCGAACCCTCGCCTTCTCCTTATCAAAACTTGTACAAGCACAGCCATCACTTGTAACTCATCTATATGTTTCAAGACACCAAACCCCCAGCGCCCGCCATGGCAGACCTAACGCGCCCCCCGCATGACCGCGGGTATGAGTTATGGACTGCTGAAGAAGGTCCTTCCCGCTTGCTTTTAGCAAGTATTGACCGGTGGGTCAGTGCTTTACTCGCAGATGATGGAATAAATATGCCATTTATGGGCGGTTCACAGAAAATCAATGCTACTCTTTATGCGCGTGCTGATGGAATAATTGTCGGTACTGCAGCGGTAGATCACATGCTGCAAATTTGGGCACCTTCTTTGAAAATATCTTGGATGGCAAGTGACGGGAAGAAAGTATCACAGGATGATGAAATCGCCATCCTTTCTGGTGACCGAGAAATCCTTCTCGCCATGGAGCGAAGCATTCTAAATCTGTTAGGTCAACTCTCCGGAATTGCAACAGAAGCGAAACGTTGGTCTGCGCGCGCTCCTGGTCAAATCGCTTGTACTCGGAAAACAGTATGGGGCTTGTTGGACAAATGGGCCGTCCATCTCGGTGGCGGTTTGACTCATCGTTTACATCGAGACGATGCCAAGATGCTGAAAGAAAACGACCTCGCATCAATGCACGAGGATTTAGACACCCATGCAAGCCGAATTGTCGCCTATTTACAAGAAGTGTCCGCAGACGATTGTGGTGCTTTCCTAGAAATCGAGGTACGGGAAGACAAAGAAGCAATCTTGGCTGCTGCAACTTGGGCTCAACGTGAAGGAGAAGTGCTCCCTAAACTGGTCATCATGCTGGATAATTTTGGCCCTGAACGAAGTCGAGAAATCGTGGCTCAATTAGTTGAGATGAATCTGAGAGACCATATCTGCCTTGAAGCGAGTGGCGGAATTGTGTATGACCAACTCGATGAATGGCATGAAAGCGGAATCGATGTACTTTCGACAAGTGCAGTCAATCGAGGCGTTTCACCACTTGATATTTCGATGATTGTCGACGGTGCTTGAGGGAATACGATGACCGAAATCGCTGCAGACCCTAGTCATCCACGTTATCAATCCTTGTTGATGCGACATCGTCTCGAAGAAGCCGAGAAAAAAGGAATGCTTGCTGGGAGTGCACTGATTGCACACGGTAGAGGTGAAGCATTCGATTACTTGCTCGGTGAACAAACGATTCCAAGCGCGCTAAGAGCAACGCAACAGGCTCTCGCACTTTTGTCATCAGCCAAACGCCCAGTGATCAGCCTCAATGGCAATGTTGTTGCTCTTGCAGGTAAAGAAGTACTTCATCTGGCACATCAACTCAAATGCCCTGTAGAAATTAATATTTTTTACCGAACACCAGAACGAATGAAGGCTCTGCTCGGCCACTTGAATGAAATTAAACTTCAAGAAAAACTGGATGTCGAGATTCTTGGAGCTGAACCCGATGCCCGAATTCCAGGCCTTGAGGGCCCCCGCGCTAATTGTACGAAGCAAGGGATTTTTGAATCGGATGTACTTCTTGTACCACTTGAAGACGGTGACAGATGCGAGGCTTTAGTGGCTATGGGCAAAACAGTTCTTGTCATCGATCTGAACCCTCTCTCACGAACAGCTCGAATGGCTTCAGTTACCATCATAGATGAATTGTCAAGGGTGATTACAAACATGAATGAAATGCTTCTCTCAGGTGCGGCGACCAAACCAGTCGAAAATTATCAAAACGCTCAAACCATCGAAGAAGCCTTTACCCATATCGCAAGTTTTCTTTCTTCGGAAGGGTAATTTGGTCATTTAAACTCCATTTAAGGGGCTTTACCGGCAAATTCTTTTTATTCAAGAACGATGATTAACGATTGAAATGAGCGAAAGTCCGAACCCCAATCCTAAAAAACACACCTTTGGGTCATCTATTTCGTTTGATCTGGAATTGCCACCAGAACCGAAACGTCGAGAAAAGAAGAATTTGGACGAAGTACTTACAGAACAACCCCCGGATACACGCCCAAACGCTCCAGAGATCGGTTGCCCGGGATGCGGTCAAGAAATTTCTGAAGATGAATGGCTCGAATCATTGGTAGGTTTCATTTCAGGCGTTCGGGATTTTGAAATAGGTACTCCCGTCCGATCACGAATTGTACAAACCTTGAGGAATACGGTGACAAACATGGATGTCCCTCACCCTCGCGATACATGGGAGTTGAGCGTTGTTGCTCGATTAATGGACGAAATAGAACGAATTGTTCAAGCAGAAAACCTTCGAGTTTCAAACGAAGAACCAGATCAAAGTTTTTCTGTAATCGAAGTCCAAGAAATGATTCAAGCCACAGAAATCGAAATCCGAAACACAATGGCGACCGAAATATGGGGGGAAGTGGTGGTTCAAGTCCAAACCGTCTTAGAGCCAGAATTGCGAAAGCAAATTGAACAAGAACTGTGGAGTGAATTTGAAGCAGAACTCCGGCGGCGCCAAGAGACTTAGAACGTGTTTTGTAACTTGGTTGCAAGTCGAGCAGCAATACCTTCTCCAACACTTGAACACGAAGCATCGCCACCCAAGTCATAGGTGAGTCCTTTCCCATCTCGCAAATGGTCAGCAACACTTTCGTCGATTAGACTACCAATGAGAGTCAATTCATCATCGTTATTTTTACCACCGAGCCAATTCATCATCAACTGAATTGAATTGATACTTGCGATTGGGTTGACTTTATTCATTCCTGCATATTTTGGTGCCGAGCCATGGACCGGTTCAAAGAATGCATTCTTGTCGCCGATGTTTCCAGATGCAGCCATACCCATTCCTCCTTGGAGAACGGCACCTAAATCAGTTGCAATGTCGCCAAACATGTTTGAAGTCACAACAACATCGTAACTTTCAGGACTTCGAGTGAGCCATTGAGTGAACGCGTCAATGTAGCCGTAATCAAGTTCCGTACCGGGATAGTCAGGGGCCACTTTGTCGAATGTTCGTCGGAATAATTGGCATCCACGGGTTACATTGGATTTGTCGATACATGAAACGCGCTTTTTCCCGTCGATTGGAGCCCCATTTCTCGTCTCAGCAATTTCAAAGCCCATTCGAATAAGACGTTCACTGCCATGTTCGGAGATTGGGCGAGGGTCGTAAGCAACTTCGCCCTTGAGGCCAGGGAATGTCATTTCTGGAGGTTCGTAAGGTGGACGGCCCATGGCACGGTCAGCACTGCGTCGAAGAAGCGAATGATACAGTCCTTCTGTGTTTTCTCGTAGAATGGTCATATCAACCATTCCAGGTTCCCAGATTTGGGTAAATTTCCCATGAACTTTGTGTGGCACTCCTTCATAGAGTTTGATTGGTCGAAGATTCGCATAGAGATCGAGGCCACTGCGTAGTCCAAGAATAACCGAGCCACCAGCGAGGTCGCCATTTGGAAGGGTTGCGCCGGGGTAACCAATTGCTCCGAGATACAAAGCATCGGCTTCTTCACGACAGAAATCAAATGAACCTTCAGCCCATTCTTCTCCGGTTTCGAGATAGTGCTGCCCACCGCATTGAATGACAGTTTGTTCGAAACCTTGGTTTGTATGTTGTTCGATCGTGTTGAGAATTCTTTGAGCCTCAAGCGCGACTTCTCGACCTGTTCCATCGCCAGGTAATATTCCAATACGATAGTCTGCCATGTTTTTTCGCACGAGTAACCCCTACATGAACGCGCCCCCTTTTACCAAAGGCCGTCTGCTTTCAACGCCTTCTTGATTTAAGCCGTTGGCAACGACATGAGGTATGTGACCGGTGCAGTGCTACTTTGTTACGAGTATGAGGTGTGTGCGTGGTTTCTGCAATGGAACACAAGGTCTCCCTCAAACGAGAGGTTTCATAGGCCGTCATTGAGGAGAGCAGGTAATATGAGTGACAAACATCACAAGGTTTCTGAGGGGCAAATCGCTGTCGATCAAATGCCCGAAGAGGTCCAACGCTTGGTTGAGGTCATGAGGGGTGTCAATCCGGGCTGGGATCTTGAAAAGTGGCTGGCAGACCAAGCAAATATGGCTCTTGAACTCATCACCATTGACCTGTCCCGTGAAAAAGTATCTATTCAACAAAGATTACACAGACTTGAAGCAATTGGGCGGCGACTGGATGTACTAGACACTCAAGATGCGGACCCCTTTCAACGTAACATATTCGATTGCTTCAATCTTGAAGTTGACCCGAGCTTAAACGGCCTAGGGAAGCGAACGGCAGTCAGTGAAGATCACATTGAACTTTCGAAAACCTCCGAGGTTGCTCTGCATCCTGCAAACAATTTTCTTGAATTACTGCCAGATGGAGAAAGTGATGACCCTCTTCTCGCCGTTGTATGTCAAATGCTCCTCATACATGTGGAAACTGAACTCTCACAAGGCCAGCATTGCGCAACGCTTGAAACAATATTCAAACACTTGAATTCCAGCGGCATTAGTCCGGAGGAAATCGACGAAGCATTAGACCATTTACTCATGAATGGGACTTTGATTGAAATCGATGACGACTGTTTTGTTCCGATGAACTGATTCCGACATATTGACAGGAAAGCACTTCTTCGGCGATTCATGGCCACTAAAAAGGAAGGCGCAAAGCGACTTCTCGACACTTTGGATTCGAAGGGTAAGTTGCAAAACAGACTTTGGTTTGCGATTAGCCAAGGTGTACTTTTGAGCATTCTCATCGGTTACTTGGCAGAACAATGGCGTTTTGGCTTAGCAGCTCTACTTTTATTCGGTTTATTGATTCAATTTTCTTTTGAACGAATGAAAAACAGCATTGAGGCAAGCCAAATTCAAGCTATAGCCGACCTTGGTTGGAAAGACACCTCACTTTCCGATGAAGAATACAGAATTCGACTCATGAAGGTCCTCAACGGGTGATGATTTTCCATGCAAGATCCGAGTGCCTACTTTCTTCAGCAGTATCGGTTTGAAAACACAAGAAAACAACATCTCCGCTTCCGCTTTTTCGCCCTCATCGCATCGATACTCATTCTTGGGTCGATCGGATGGTTCAACAAAACACTCTCCTTTACCGGGATGGTCGTATTCGAAAGTATAGCAATTGGAAGTGTATTTCTGCTCGCAGTATCGGCACAAAGAAAAGCTATTGAACGTCAAGATGCGCTCTTTATGTTGCTTGAAGTCGACCCAACAATACTCGAGCATTCAAACCGAATGGAACTGGCTTTCCAAGCGGTACAATCTGGGGATTTACAATCGATTCAAGTGTCGAAAACGCAACGGCGTAACCGTGGTTCGGATGAAAAAGGATTTACCTCAGGCCGAACAGAATCACAATTAGATACTTTACAACCTCGAAGAGATGCTTCTCTTTCTGAACCCTCCTATGCGGGGCTCGAAGATGATTTACGCCCATCTGAACTTTTGGTAAGTGAAGCCAATGCCCGATATGGCGAAAAAGCTCAACAGCGCTGGCAAGATGCTGAATCAAAAGACATCGACCTCATTGAAGCAGGTGTTGAAAAATTAGGCGATTTGGTCAAAACAGATTGGTTTGAGAAGAATGCAAAGGATGGCGCAGTCCAAGATTTAATCGATTCTAAAAAGCCTGATGAAGAATTTTGAGGCAACCCCAATAACTACGACCACCTCGGATGAGGTATGATGACCAACGCCATCTTGGTTGCTGGTGGGCGAGGGAGCCGGTTGTATCCTTTCACGAGATACACCCAGAAAACACTCTTACCATTGTACAACCGCCCGGTGATTGATTTCGCTTTAGCCACAATCCGTCGCGCTGGAGTCAAAAACATCACCATCATTTCAAACGAATTCATGGGCCAAATCGCTCAACACGTAGGAGGAGGGTTTGAGGATGAGAAAATCCACTATGTACTCGAAGAAGAACCTCTCGGTGTCGGACATGCTCTCAACCTTGCCCGCCCATACAATCAAGATTGTCGTGTCTTAGTCTATTTTTCTGACAACATAACAACTCTTGAGTTGACCGATGAAGTGAATCGATTCAACGGCACCGAGAAAGAACCTGGTTGCGTATTGCTCGCACGTGAAGAACAACACCCAGAAGCATTCGGAGTCGCTGTACTCGATGAAAACGGAAACGTCACAGACATTGTCGAGAAACCAGAAAACCCCCCTTCTAATCTTGCTATTGGGGGAATCTATCTGTTCGATGAAAACTTTTGGGCGTATTTGGACTTCGCAATGTCACAACGCGGAGAACAGTTTTCAATTTCGGACGTCACCCGTCAATATATCCAACTCGGTAAGGCAAAACTGCTCTCAGTAGGGGAAGAGACATGGGTTGATTGCGGGACGCCAGAAACCCTTCTACTCGCCTCTCAAATGGTTAAAGATGGTAAATTAAATCCTAAACCTCACCGCGAACATTCACCATAATCACTTCACCAATTCCTTCATATCAATGTGCATGACCCTTCGACCATGAAGGTCGGTATTATTGGTGCAGGAATGGTCGGAGGCGCCATCGAGATTTGTTTCGCAGATGCGCACGAACTGTTCGTTCATGACCCAGCTCGAGGTACGCAATTATCCGATGTCACCGACCATGTTGATTTTGCATATATTGCTGTGCCAACACCACCGCATCCCGATACTGGGGCGTGTGATACTCGTATTGTCGAGAGCGTTTTGGATGAATTGCCGGACGGGTTTACTGCGGTCATCAAGAGTTCAGTTGTTCCTGGCACTACCGAATCATACCACGAACGTTATCCACACCTCAAGATCGCTTACTCGCCAGAATTTTTGGTTGAACGCCAGCGGCTCGAAGACTTTGCCAATCAAGATTTACTTGTCTGCGGAACACATCATGCAGATGTCGCAGAACGCGTGTTTTCGCAACACAGGGAAGCAGGTGTTCTCCGCCGAGAAAACCTCTTCCACGTTACCCCAACTCAAGCCGAATTAGTCAAATATACCAAAAATACATTTTATGCAATGAAGGTTATTTTTGCCAATCAAATGTACGATATTTGTCAAGCAATGGGCCAAGATTGGTATACCATTCGCGACATGATTACTGCAGAACAGACCCAACCCATCGGCCCCTCACACCTCGACCCTATCTTTGGCCTCAACAGGGGCTTTGGCGGCAAGTGCCTTCCGAAGGACTCACAGGCTCTTGGGGTATTAGCAGAATCGTTGGATTGTAAATACGAGTTTATGGACGCTCTTCAAATTGACAATTCCAAACTTCGCAATGTCCTAACAGGAAAACCCAGCGATGTCATCACCAATGACGATTGAGGACACCAGAATGAACCGCCCCAAAGTAGCAGAAGTTCTTCCGAGGGGGACGTTGCAACGTTTTGGAATCGCAGGTGGCTTCAACACCTTCCTGTTCTGGATCATATGGGAGGTTCTTCGCTCCACTTTCCTTCTTGATCTTTTCAATGAAACGGCAATGTGGTCGATTTCATGGGCCATTTCAAGTATCTTCGCTCATTTTGTTCACCGGACTTTTACATTCGATGGCCGAAAGAACGTCAAGAACACTATTCTCGGGGCACTTTCCGTTTATGCCTTTGGAATGGCAGGCTCAACCCTTTCGTACGATGCCCTCATCACTCTTTTTGATGCCCCAATCCGTTTACTTTTCCTGATTAACATGCTTTGCTGGGGCCTGTTTACCTGGGCCACAATGCGGTGGTTTGTCTTCGGATACACATCCGAAGAAGAATAAATCATACAGCGTGCGTCTCGATAAGGTCGAATGGAATAATTTCCAACGCCTTTTGATGCGTAGATTCCATGTCGATAGGGCATGCAGTTCCTGCATTAACCGCATCGAGCCATGTTTGTGCACAAACACACCACGAATCTCCAGGTTTGAGCCCCGGGAATCCATGCATAGGCATTGGAGTGATCAGATCATTCCCCTTTGACAAAGCATAATTTAGAAATTCTTCAGTAACCACGCAACAAACGGTATGGGAGCCTCTATCATTTGAGTCAGTGTTACATTTCCCGTCCCGATACCAACCAGTCATTGGTGCACAGGAGCAGGTGTCGAGCGGCTCTCCCAGAACATTGAGGCTTTCATCCATGGCACTAGCAGGGACCCCTCTGCCATCAAGTCTTGCCTTTAGAATTGTCAAAGAGCACTCTTTGGCCGACCATTTCCCAGTTAAGAATCACTTTACAAGACGAAGAATCAGCGTTGGGTTCTAAGTCTAAGTCGAATACGCAGGTGTAATGCTACCGGACACAGTACACAAACTCCCTCGAGAAGAACGTTTTGCTTATGCGCGTTTACTTGCATTTATGGCAAGGGTTGACAATGAATTAACCGTTGATGAGATGGCTATGTTTGAGCAACGACTTGGCACAGCTCTCCTCTCTCCACCTCAAAGAAAAATGATTCGTAATGCTTTGAAGTCTCCGCCCTCATTAGAAGAGTGTCTTTCTGCAATGGGTGAAGAAACTGGACGACTCGCTTTGCGAGATGCAACTTTAATGGCTGCTGCTGATGGTACTGTTGATGATGATGAGCGCGAAGTATTGGAGTCGATTGTCGAACATTTCGGACTCGCCCCAGATTCTGTAGAACATCTGCTCAAGTGGACTGCGAAAGGCTACCGTTGGATGCAAGAAGGATACGATATCCTCAACGAGATATCGGAGTGAACCCCGTGTATCTCGATCTTGCAGTGGATTTCGCTCAAGAAGATGTCAAAGGGTACGCTGAAATTATGGTCATTGTAGCTTCGGCAGACGGCGCTCTTGTCAAGGAAGAACTTGCAATTATCGAAGCACTCATGGGCCGATGTATGATGCATCCTGAAATGAGAGTAGATGTTCGTAATTTACTTGAGAACCCCCCATCACTTGACTTGGTCATTTCGAAATTAAACCCCGTGGTACTGAAGATTGCTTTACGGGATGCAATCCTTGTTGCGGCAGTCGATGGCGAATACGATGAATCGGAGTTGAAAGTTATCAAAACGCTCGCCAAAGCAGCAGGAGTTCACAAAAAAGAGCTCTCGGCTTTGTTTGAATGGATTAAAACAGGTTGGGAGTGGCATAATGAGAGTTTTTTACACTTGGGACTTCTTTGAAAAACCCGCTTTTTGGCTTTTTTCAGACCCTTGAAACAAGGGTCACATTCAAACCGGAAAAGCCAGCCCGCTGGTTTGGGTGGGGTGAATGCAGAGCGGAGTAAGCGGATGGTATGCACGACTAGACCGATGTCTCGGAGATCGTACCGAACAAATTCATATTTGGCTTGCTGCGTGGGAGCAATCCCTTCTTGTCCACCAACCAATTGCTGCTCTTCTCCCAGAAGATTGGCCAACACTTCCTGCGAATCTCTTGACCGACCCCGGTCATGTTCTTGATCACCTTTTGGCTCGGCATGACGCAGAGGCTGATGGGCGCTCTCCTCGTGGCGCACACCCTACTCCTCCGCGTCTGGCAGATGCAGTCATCGCTTCTGAATTATTGGAAAGCTTGACGCGTCCAAAAGCACCGACTCAAACATCTTCAATGCACCTCAACAACCTCCCGCCGGGTTTCCGGCAACATCTCGAAAAACTCAACCTGCCTCAACTCTCCCAAGAACCTGAAGTCGATGATGAATCTGAATTTGAACGAGTTGAGCTCGGTCTTCGAACGCTCAGTGGCATCCCCCTTCCAGTCGCAGATACTTCATGCGGTGGTGGAATCTTCCACGCACGATTGATCCGACGTCACGCAGAAAATCACAGTGACAGCACCATCGAACGAAAGGTCGCGGATACCAAAGCCCTTCTTTCTTCGTTCCAATTACTCGATAATGACGAATTAGTCGTATCTTCAACACGACAACGCTTGTTACTCGAGTGTATTCGTTTTGATTTGGTAAGTTTGAAATCGAACAAACCTGGATGCCTTCCACGAAAAGAAGCTGAACAATTACTTGAACAGGCAGTTCGCCAAGGTGATACTTTGCAAGGTGGTTGGCCTTGGGCAGAATCTCCACGACTCATCGTTACCAATCCGCCTTGGTTGAGAATCAAAGACCGGTTCCGCGGAATGGAAGAAGGAAGTAAACTTCGCCGAGAACTCGGTGAACAGTTGCGGGCCCTTTCCGACAATGGTGTTCCACGTTTCTCGACAATGCGAGGAAACGTCAACCTCTATCGATTATTCATTGAACGAGGATTGCAAATTTTGGAACAAGGCGGCCGTTTGCGCTTAATCGCCCCCGACAGTATCCTTCGAGAACAATCATCCCACCCACTTCGTCAACTGCTCGTAGAAGGCCACGGATGGAGCGAGATTTGGGCTATCGAAGAAGCCAACCATTTGTTCCCGGGAATGACACAGGGTGTTGCAGTGCTCGGCATCACTGCGAAACAAGAAACAGAGAAACTCGTCATCCATGGCCCAATTAGTCGCGCCGATTTACGTCGTGACCAAAGTGGTCTTTCAAACCGAGTTCCCTCTTTTGAGATGGAAAAAGAACGTTGGGTTGCTTGGGCTAAAGATACATGGGCTATTCCCCGTTTGCCACGGGACCGCGTCGAGCGCAAACAAACCCTCCAAATTCTCGACCATCTCGCGAGCTTACCTCGAATGGGAGAACAGCAACACGCTATTGCGACCAACGGGCACACCATTCGTGTGCGAGTCGGCGAAATCGATCAAACTGCACACTCAAAGTCGATTGAAACATGGGTCAAAGGACGAGGTTCACGACCATTTATCCGTGGAGTGCACTTTTCTGAAGATGAAGACGGTCAAGTCTTTGTCCGCCATCCAGCTTTCCGAACCGACATCCCATCAAGGGCCAATGAGCGCCAACTCGCCATGTGGTGCGGAAGTGCTGAACCGAAATACGGTCCGCGACTTGCTTGTCAGGCCATTGTGAATGCTCACCAAGAACGCCGTCTTCGCTGGGCAGTTATTCCAGCAGGATGCGTGCTCGGAAACAGTGTGAACCATATTGAACTCCATACTGAGATTCAAGAACGCCTTATCGGGAATCACGGTACACTCGAGAAAGCCCTTCACTGGATGTGTGAATTATTGAATGCGAAAGATCTTGACGAATGGGCTCGTGCTTGGTCTGCCAATAATAACGTCAATAATTATGAACTAGAAATGCTCCCCGTGGAAACTACATCTGAAATGCCGGAATTGGTGCTTTCAATTCAGTAATCAAGCAAACTACGGCCTACTTCTTTCGGTAATGCAATCCGACAGGACTGCAATGGAGTGCAACATCATTTATTACTGATAAGCCACTGCATTGACCGTTAGCGATTAATCGTGGTGAGTTAAATGGGAATTCATCCAAAGATTGGCATAACCGGCTTACCTCGTAGCGGCAAATCTGCCGTTATGGAAAAAGTCCTCGAAATGCTTCAAGATGAGCGAACACGCGAAATCAAGATGCGAGGAAGCTTAACCGAGGCACCAATCATTGGTGGCATGCGAACTGAGCCTATTTTAGACGGTAGCGAGCGTCTCGGATACAGCGTATTCAACATCGTTACCGGTGAAAATGCAATTATGGCTCACAAAAACATCGATTCGCGCCTTCGTGTTCTCGGATATGGAATTGATACAGAAGCTCTGGAACGAATTGCTATCCCCGCAATTGAATTTGCTCGTGACGAATGTGAAGTGTTGGTCATTGATGAGATCGGAAAGTTTGCTGTAGAAAGTGAAGCATTCGTTAACATTGTTCGTAGCGCTCTTGAAGTTGACAAGCCAACATTGTTGACACTTCACAAGAAAAGCCGCCACCCTTTGTTACAAGATATCCGCCGTCGTGACGATGGCCGTATTCTCGAAGTTACACCAGTGAATCGGGCATTACTCCCCTACAAAATTCACAAGTTGATGCGAGAAACCTACTGAGCCCTTGCTTGCCGTTGGGTTCATTGCCTTGTTCCTCTAGGCAGGTCTATGAGCAACCCATCCGATGCAGCAACGTCGCTTTTGCTCGGTACTGGAATTGGTTGTTTTCTTATCACTGGTTTTGGTTTTGTTCAAGGCCGAATGAATCTTGAAACGATGAGTTTAGGATGGCTCTTCCCTCTTATCGGTCTTTTATTGGTCATACTGTCAAAATCTCTTCGTTCAGAAAGTGGTCTAATGTCCCATTTCTTCCCCGATGAAGACGACGATATGTTGTCTGAACGAGTACGAAGTGAAATCGAAACGACGGTAAAAGATGGAAGCGTAAGTTCTGCATGGGCGGAATTAGAAGCAGCCGTACTTGAATCGGAATTGAGTGAAGAATAGAATTGAGGGCGTAGTGCTTTCATTCATCTTCCGAATTGTTTCCAGACTCCTTGTCATTATGCTTGATATGGAGCGTAAGCCCAATGGTTGCCATTGCGCCAGGAATCCATCCGAACCAAAGCGATGTAAGGAACGGTTCATCCGATGAAAAGGGAAGTATTGCACACATGGCAGTGATGAAAAGAACCGGGTACAATACGAACGAAGCAGAAGGTGAAGGCACATCTCGTTCGATGAACCACGGAGTTAGAGAAGACCAAGGTAAAGCAAGCCAAATTGCTGGAATTAAAAAGAGAGCGAACGGCGTAAACATGCAAAGAATGATTGGAGAGAACACAAGCGTCATTTTCATCCACCAGATTTCGGGGCGAGGGGCTGCGTCGAACCCAAGTGCGGGTAGAAATTGTACCAACATCATGACTGATACAGCGACTGCCGCCACCCAAAAACCATACACATAAGGTCCAAGCCCAGTGCCGAAAACACCAATTTCATCAAGATGGAACGGTGTTAGGACAAGGACAAAAAGCGCCATTGTCGCAGCTAAAATCATCATCGCCCAACTCCGCCCTTCTCCGTGATTGAGTTCGGACTCGATTCGGACTGCTGGTTGGATGACGATGGCTAAGCACACACCTAAGTGAAGCATAAGGGTCAGTGGCAAAAGAAGCCCTATCTCCGGAACTTTTTGCAACCAATCATCTTGGATATCAAGCGTCAATGAAAGCCAAACAATTGTTGTCAAGGCCAAGATCAGTACTTTGTTTCGAGCTCTACGGGCGAGCGTTTGAAAATTCTCTCCAGCAAAAAACAACGTTGAAACTGCAAAAAGTTCTCCCCCAAACATCGTTAATCCCGTAAAGAGAAGAACTGGAGCAAGTGTATCCCAAGAAGGAATCGTTCCGATTGGATTGAGAGGTAACGTATTTGCAGAATAATACGATGTTTCTGGGAAAAGAGTTGTCGAGAAAAGTAGGAGAACCAATCCGGTAAACATCATCATCCGGTTTCGGAAATCCTGCCGTAAATCGCTTCGTGCATTCGCTATACTTGGCAAGCGTTCAGAAAGCAAGGCGAACAAAAGAATCACCAGAACTACGGATTCAAAGCCACCATCTCCAGTCATTATTAATTTCAAATCACTGAGTGAAAAATCACCCGGGCCCATGTATTGCGCAATCTCGATATGGGTGAGGTCACGCTGAATTAGAGCAATGAGTCGAACAATTAACATCAGTAACAATTGAACTGGGGGCAACCACCGAATAGCCAAAATTGCTCCCAACCAAAAAGAAGTATTCTTCTTTTTTGCATATTTCTCTATTGCCTCATAGAAAATCCATGCGAAGAGACCGAACACGAACAGCGGCAAAAACCACGGCAATGTATCCCCCAACATGTTTGAGCCGTGGGGTGCAAAGCCCTTGAGGATGGCGGAAGCAAGATAGAGAGGAGCCAAGACCCACACACATGGGCCGCGACCAATGGCAAGAGCAAGATTTGCTGGTTGTAGCACGCGATACGCCTTTAGCAAATCTTGCCAAGAACTTAGGTTACGACTTAGATTCTTGGATTCAATCAGCGACAACTTCACTCCCCGAAACGCTCCGAGTCACGCGCGCTCGGCATGATAAAGCATGGACAGAAGCGCAACTTCGTGAATTAGGGGGGCAACCTCTTCCTTGGGCCGAAGACGGTTTTGCTTGGCAAATGCCCTTTGCACGTGGCCAAGCTCCTGACGAACGGAGTAAGTATATTCTAAGTTTACTTCACGAATCAGGTCGAATTACACGCCAAGAAGCAGCAAGTATGCTTCCTGTTGTTGTTCTTGACCCTCAACCTGGCGAATTGATATTAGACTTATGTGCGGCACCAGGCTCCAAAGCAACTCAAGTTGCTGAAGCAATAGCGCCAAGTGGTGTTGTTGTTGCCAACGAACCAATATCAGGGCGAGTCAACATGCTCGTCTCAAACAGAGGTCGCCTCTCGACAGCAAACATGCTCATCAATCAACAAGATGGCCGACATATCGGCCGAATCCCTCCACCTGGTTACGATGGAGTTGTTGCCGATGTCCCTTGTACAGGTTCAGCAACAACTCGAAAAAACAGAAATGTATGGTGGAAGTGGTCGCCGAAAGAAAGTCGTACATTGTTCCGTTTACAAGTTGAAATCACTGTAAGAGGGGCCAGTCTTTTACGGCCTGGTGGGAAATTAGCCTATTCGACTTGCAGCATCGATCCGTGCGAAAATGAGGCGGTGGTTGCTCAATTATTGCGTAAGTTACCGTATTTAGAACTCGTCGATATTGATGAATCAAAACTACCGGGTTTGAAACTCCGCCCGGGACTTACCGACTGGGATTCGCTTGATGAAAAGGGAGAACCACTTCCAAGAGGCGCCGAAGTTGCCCAAACCACATTTCTCCAACCTGCTCACATGAGTCCTGCGGCTCGGCTTCATTGGAATGAATTACTGGATGAAGAAATCGATGAAGATACTGAAGTTCGCATCCAATCAGAACTTGCGAAATGCCGACGTCTTGTTCACCATGATAACGACACAGGCGGCTTTTTTGTCGCTCTGTTCCGCCATCGACCAGAAGCAACTCCGGAAGGGATTGCGAAATCATTCATCCGAAATCGAAAATCTTCTCTTCATTCGGAATGGGTGCCTTTGGTTCTTGACCAACCTCAAACCAACCGCCATACGATTTATGCTGCAAATCCCGAAACGATTGACGAAGCAAAAACGAGGTATGGTTTGGACGGGAAAGACCTGTCTTGGTGGACTCGAGGTAAGCGCTTGAACATCGCTCCAAAAATGGTTGAAGAGCGTATTTTCAATCAAAAATGCCCAAATAAGCGAGGTAATTTATGGCCTGAAGGGACCTTTCACCCACTCAAATTGATCCATGTTGGTTTACCGGCTTTTACCAAGAAGCGAGATGCTTGGCGGTCTCGCCAGGAAGCAGTTCCAGCACTTCAATCACTGATTACCGAATCGAAACAGAGCATCTCAACTGAAATATTAGCTCGATTGCTGAAAGGTTGGGCTCCAATGATCGAACAGTATAACAGTGAATTTGAACCCATTGAAGTTGATGGCCCCCTCTTGCTTTCCTGCCAGTTACCAAGTGGAGAGGCTCTGGTCTCAGCATGGGCTGGTGCGCGTTTGACCTTGATGATGGATGAAAAAGGCAGAGATATTCTACGGCTCAAACTTGATATGCCTTTCCAAGCCGATGATGAGGAAGAGTGAATCTCATGCGAACTCAAGTGTTCCTCATTTTTGTGTTCTTGAGTATCATTGCAGTACCCTTCGCCTCTCCTGAAGAGAGTGGAGAATGGAATCTTGTCGCTTCGAAACCTCTTCCTGAACAAAGCAGTTCTGAAACAGTAATCTACGAGAACTTCCTCCCTCAAAATGGACCTTATGAGGTCCGAAACAGTCCGGACATGGTGCTTCTTTCTTGGTGGAAATGGAGTGAAGAAACCAATTCTGATTGGCCGGATGACGATGCACAATCTCGTCTGGGTGAATTAGGGCTTGAAGACGGAACAGTATCTCTGTTTAATGAGGCGCAAGGAGATAATCTTACGCTTGATGAGGGACTTCTTCTCGGGCAGCAGCATTCGCGTGAACAGCAAACCCTGGCCCTAGAGGGTTCGATAGAAATTGTGAGCAATGAGTACAATGAATGGTTTTTACGTTTCCCAGTTGAAATGACTCCACTGGTGAATTTGAGTGGAAACACAGTACTCTATTTCTTTATCACTGAAGATGATGCTACGGACAACCATGGGCGTAAAGCGACTCATTTAGTCCGTGACATGAAGCCTGAAATTGGTTTTTCAAACATGCAAGGAAACACCACTGAAACAATATGGGAAATTCCACCTGAACATTTGCTTGCAGCAGGTATTGACTTGGAATCCAATCCGTATGGCTGGCACATCACTCTCGCCTTTTTTGGCGAAGCTGAAGGTGACGACACCAATCGATTACTCGCCCTCTACCACACTTCTCTTCCAACTCGATGGGAAAACAGTACTGTAGGGCATTTAGCGCTTCCAGTGTTCTTACTCATTTTCGCCAGTGTTCTCGCTTCTGGCGCAGTGAGTAGTGCGTTGAAAAGGGAAAAAGGCATGCCTAAATTGAATGCAGAGTGGGCCGACAAAGGTCACCTTGCTGCCCATTTCACGTTCCGTGCAGGCAATCAAAAAGTTACGCTGAAGTCCTGTGAATCAGAACCCCCTTGGCAAATCAAAGGTGGATTTAAGACCAAACGTATCGCCCCACATTCAGAAATCGAATTCACACTTCGATTCAAAGAAAGGTTCGATACTGACTGTCAAATTTCCTTGGGTCTTGAAGTTGAAGAACTTGGAACTTGGACTCAATACCTTCGCCTTTCTACTCCACCTCAACTTTCAACAAAGAATGGGCAAAGTGTTGAAACCAATGAACATGAAGCATCGAATGGTGAACCCAATGGATCTTGATGAAACCGACCGTGCGCTCTTGGCTGCTATGCTTGAAGATGCCCGAACAAGTCAACGAGCGTTAGCTCGCAAAGTTGGAATCGCTCAAGGGACTGTCCTCAATCGAATTCGGCGAATGGAAGAGGCAGGCATCATCAAAGGTTACAGCGTCATCTTAGATCCAGCATCAATGGGTTGGACGATGACCATCATGGCAGGGCTACGCATCGTCAAAGGAAGGATGATTGATGTCCAGACTAAAATTGCCGCAGACCCTCGTGTTTTTGCTGTGTATGACGTGACAGGAGAATGGGATTCAATGGTTCTGGCACGAGTTAAGGACCGAGAAGACCTCGACAATCTTACAAAGACAGTCTTCACACTTGACGGCGTTTCGCGTTCATTCACACACGTCGTACTCAATACGGTAAAGGAAGATGGTATGCCCAAACCGCCTTCAAAATCTTAATTCACGAGTTGAATTCGAGAGGGTCCTCTTGTTCTATGAAGGGTGACAATTCTACATCGAAACTCTTCAAAGATTCGACGACTCGTGTTTCTGGTTTCAGTGCTTTTACCAACTGGTTGTATAAGATATGGCAGACCTTCACATCGAGGCTTTCAAGACGTTCAGTAAGCGTTTTTTGTAACCTCGTGCCAGTTCGATCCCAATCCATCAGGAGGCAGATACTCGGCCCACCATCGGGGTTTCGGGTGCCGTAATTTTCGTACAAGTAGGTGATGAAACGGTCTAAGTCCCATCCCCTGTTGAGTATTTCGAGCGGGCCTACAAATCCAAGGGTTTCCAAAGCGGCCCGGTCACGTTTTCCTTCAAGGACAACTGGCCATTTTTGTTCACGATTTTTTTTACGCGCCTCACCTAATGCCAACCCGGCAAGAGCAAACCGTTGTGCGGCATTACCACTGCCGAGTGGAGAGCGATGTTTTTGGTCGCGCATTTACTCCTCCTCCAAGTGGGGCTCTAGCAGTTGAACCAAGGCGTCTGCAGATACGTTTTCGATTCGTATTTTCTTATTTCTGGAGGTGGCTCCACTCACGATCTGCAATTGAGATTTAGGGATTTGAAGTGAGGCGGAAAGAACATGCAGCACCGCATTGTTCGCTTTTCCTTTTAGCGCCTCAGCGCGAACAGCCACCGTTAATCGCCCCCGCCATTCATTGAAACCGATAATGCCCTGTCTTTTTGCACCTGGATGGACATCAACTTCGAGCATTACTGCCCCGTCCAATGTGGATTGAACGCACGAGGAAATCGCCATCAAATCAATCAATAGGAGGCCGTTTATCAACCTGACATCTTCTTGAAGCATTTAATATTGCAGATATGTGCTAATTTTGAAGCGCTTAGGCACATTTCAGCATTTGTAAGCCCCCGCAAAGATCTGAAAGTTAAAAGGCAAAAGTGAAAAGACAAATATGTCGCGCAGCACCTTGTATTCTACAAGGGTTTAAGTTCGGTACCATCGGCCCTATTATTGAGGATAATCTATGCCTGCTGAAGACACTGTTTTCAATGTCGTGTATGACAAATATATGTTTTGGAGTATCCTCGTGGGTGTCTTCACCTTTGGATGGATGTTTATCGCTATGCTGCGCTACCGCGACGGTGTAGAGCCTGTTGAGAATTTAGAAAAGTACCACATCGAAGTTGGTTCTTTCCCCGTTGATAGCCACAACACAAAACTGGAAGTCGCCTTCTATTTAGTGCCAACGATTCTTGTTGTTTGGCTCACAATGATTGCTTTGGCCTCGAACTATTCCGCATGGACCATTCCAAGCGATGAAGACACCTTCAACGTCGATGTTATTGGTAAGCAATGGTTCTGGGAATTCCACTATCAAGAAGAACTCACATGGGAAGATGACCCAAGCGTCACCTACGTCAATGTCGATTGGTCTGCAAGTGACCTTACAGTCGATACCCACGGCTCCGAGGCTACGAATGTTACCGTCGAAATAGACGGCGTAAAGTTCGATTATGCCATTGATTTAGCTGCGGAAATGGCTTCGATTTCAGATTTCTATCTGGATGTCAATCTCCACAACGTCGTTACTGTCTATGACGCCAATGACGTTTTACTTCACACCTGGGAGCACCTTCCCGTCGGCACTATTCTTTCAACTGCTGGCGGTGAAAATTTGATCATCCCTTGCGATGAGAGTTCTACTTTGGACCTCTATTCCCGCCCACACGATGACTCTAATCCAGCCTATGTCGGCGTTCAACACGCATTCTGGTTGCCAGAATGGGGTGTTAAGGAAGATTTAGTCCCTGGACTTGAGGCGGGTACAGTCATGACGTTCATGCCGGATGATGCGGGCACTTTCCCGATTCGCTGTGCTGAATATTGCGGTGATTACCACTCGAAGATGGTAGGATTCATCGACATCGTCGCTCGTGATGGTGCATCATGTGCAGCTGACACGGGAATTAAGAAAATGGATACCGGTAGCGATGGAGGCGGGTACTGATGTACAAGCGATTCACTCTTCTTGCTCTCGTGCTGGTCATGCTTGTAGCAGCTCCACAATTCGAGGCTATGCCTACCGGAATCGGTAGTGCAGCAGACGGCGGGTGCAGTTGTCACGCAGGCGCTTCACCAGATACGAATGTCATCGTAACCGGATTGCCGGGAACCTTTAACGCAAGTGAAACCTATTCATTCACAGTCACTGTTCAAAACGATGTGATGGAACTCTACAACGGCGGCGTCATCGAAGAAGATGGCACTGGATGGAATGGCCGTGCAGGTGGATTCAGAATCCTCAGCACCGGCGGTATGGTTTCAACCGTCAATGAATCACTCAGCCACGAGATGGATGGCGGACTCACGCATACAACAGAAGGAAATACCGTTCGAACTTGGGATTTCGAATGGGTCGCTCCTGCGGACGATTCCAAAGTTGTTGAATTCACAGTCTACGGTAACGCCGTCAACGGCGGCGCTGGTGCTGGTGGCGACTATTGGAATCAAGCGGACCTTTCTATTCCAGGATTGAATGCAGACGCTACGGGCCCGACTGCTCGTACTTTGGTTGTTCTTCTTACCGCCATTGGTCTTTCACTTGGTATGGTCTTGCTGGGCGTCTTGTGGGTCTTCTACACCCGCTCGCCTCAAACGTTCACCATCTCAAAGTTCTGGTCATACCTCAAGCCTTGGTTGACCACCACAGACCACAAAGAAGTTGGAATTCTTTACTTCTTGTTTGGATTTACATTCTTCCTTGTCGGTGGAGTGTTAGCACTTCTGTTCCGTATTCAACTCGCTTTACCCGAGAACACATTCTTGACCGAGACCGAATACAACTCTTTCTTCACCCTTCACGGAACGACCATGATTTTCTTGGCCGCTATGCCAATGATTGCCGGCTTCATGAACTATGTTTTACCGCTTCAAATTGGCGCAAAGGACCTTGCATTTCCACGGATCAACGCCATGGGTCTTTGGCTCTTGGTGTTCTCAAGCCCCTTGATTTACACTGGAATTTGGTCTGGTGAAGGAGCCGATATTACGTGGGTCATGTACCCTCCATATTCTTCTTTGACAGAAGGAAGCCTTGGCCCAGAAATGGCCCAATATGGGTCAAATCCCGGCACAACCGCTTTCATCTCTGGAATGCTGATGCTTGGTGCTTCTTCGACTCTTGGTGGTGTCAACTTCATCACCACGGTGTTTACCATGCGCGCTCCTGGAGTTGGATGGATGAAGATGCCATTGTTCTCCTGGTCTGTCTTCGTCAGTGTGTTCATGCTCTACATGTCCTTACCCGCATTCATCATCGGTGTGGCATTCCTCTTATTCGACCATACCATCGGAACGGTGTTTTTCACCTCCGGAGGAGACAGTTTACTGTTCCAGCATCTGTTCTGGTTCTTCGGACACCCAGAAGTCTACGTGGTGATTATACCGGCCTTCGGAATCGTCTCTGAAGTTCTAGCAACCAGTGCTCGCCGTTCGATTTTCGGTTACAAATCGATGGTCTTTGCAATGGCGGGTATCGGAATTGTTGGTTTCATTGTCTGGGGCCATCACATGCTCACCTCGGGAATGGATCCATTCTGGCGTGCTGCTTTCATGATTACCACGATGGCAGTCGCTATTCCGACGGGCGCGAAAATCTTCAACTGGCTGATGACGATTTGGGGCGGTAGCCTTGTCATGCGCACCCATACTCTGTGGTCGCTTGGATTCCTCATCACCTTCACGCTTGGTGGAATCTCTGGAATGTTCTTCCCTGTTGCCGGCATGGACATGCACTTCCACGATTCTTACTTCGTTGTCGCTCACTTCCACTATGTCTTCATCGGCGGTACTGTCTTCGCTCTTTTCTCTGGTGTGTACTACTGGTACCCAAAGGCCACTGGCAAGAAACTCGATGAGACGCTTGGTCTGTGGCATTTCTTGATTGGTTTCTCTGCATACAACGCTACGTTCTGGCCAATGCACGCTCTTGGAATCATGGGCATGCCGCGCCGAACACACAGCTATACTGTGGAAAGTGGCTTTGCAGAATACAACATAGCCATCAGTATCTTCTCGTTCATCTTTGGATTAAGCCAACTCTTACTCGTGTGGAACATCATCAAGTCGAACAGACATGGTGAGCCTGCCGGCAAGGATCCATGGGGCGGATGGTCGCTCGAATGGGCAACAACTTCTCCTCCACCGACCCCATCCTTCGATGTCATTCCGACTCAGGGTGATATGAACATCAAGTATGGACATCATACACCTTCAAAGACATCTATAGGCGATAAA